>OGOA01000084.1_pt1 | contig 81302 bp, 83 predicted proteins | sample 1573621 | NCBI WGS metagenome assembly OGOA01 (sample SAMEA2581917, study PRJEB24529) | metagenome | biome: Human gut stool | place: China | collected 2011
GCAGAGGCAGAAATGGCTGCTGAACGTGCTGCGCGTGTAGTGACTGCTCCCAAATATCCGGGAGGGACTAAGGCTCTGTATACTTTCTTACAGGAGAATATGCGTAAACCTCAGATTGCGATTGAAACGGCAGGATATGGTACTACTACCGTTGAGTTCATTGTGACGTCCGATGGCACAGTTACTGGTGCAAATTACAAAAGGCGTTGTAATGATATTGGTATCTTTTGATAGTAATAATATAAAATCTTTTATAATAAATCGAAGCTTACATATAAAAAAAGGAATCTATTTTAATTTTATATCAATTTCAGATGAAGCTGATGTTGAAGTATTAACAAATACTGAATTTAAGTCTATTACGTTGGATAATCCTTTTAATTACTCTAATATATCTTCATCATTAGATATTAGTGAGATATACACTAAATTTTATCAAGAAAAAGGTACAAATTATAATTTTTCAGGAGAAAAACATTCTTATTGGGAGCTTACTTATGTTGATAAAGGTGAATTATTAACTACAATTGATGGAGTGTCTTATCATCTAAAGCAAGGTGATTTAATATTTTATGCTCCAATGCAATTTCATACTCAATCAACATTTGAAAAAATTAGTAGCTCTTATTTAACCATCAATTTTAAAATGAATTTTAATCATGCTGATTTACTTTGTAATAAAATTTTTTCTCTTCAAAGAGATTCTTATTTTATAGTAACAAGACTTATAGAAGAGCTTTCTAATGATAATCTATACAGTAATGATTTATCTCTTTGCTATTTAAAGCAACTTATTATACAAATGCTTAGACTTAATAATTCACACTTCTATTCTAAGCCTACTACTCATATGCAACAAACTTATGAAAATGAGTTATTAAATGATATACTTTTATACATTGATGATAATATTTACGAAAAGATTTCTGTAAGTACTTTGTGTGAACATTTTTGTATAAGTACTTCTATGCTACATTCCTTATTTAGAAAAAATATGAACAATACTGCAAAAAATTATATAAACGAGCTTAAATTAAGTAAAAGTAAAGAACTTATAAGAAACTCTACACATACACTTAGTGAAATATCTGAAATGCTTGGATTTTCATCTATTCATTATTTTTCAAAAAAATTTAAATCATATTTTAATATTTCACCTACTGAATACTCTAAATCTATTTATAATTAAAAAATAAAGGGTATCCAAATTTTTATTTTAGATACCCTATTATCTTTTTAATTATAAATTTTTAAGTAACATATTTTTTAATAGTATATTTTTCTATCTTATTTATATAACGTATCTATTTCTGGATTAAAGGTTGTAACTGCACTGATATACTTTGTTCTCACTTTTACACATTTTTATCTTTTCAACAACAACATCATACATTGCTTTCTTTGCTGGTACTAAATATTGTCTTGGATCTGAAGCATTAGGATTTTCATTGAAATATTCTTTTATTGCATTAGAAAATGGTATTTTAAGCTCAGTTGCTATATTAACTTTACATATACCTTTTTCTATGGCACTTTGTACTGCATCATAAGGAACTCCTGATGCACCATGAAGTACTAAGGGTATATCTACCATATTTCTTATTTTTTCAAGTCTATCAAAATCTAATTTTGGTTCACTTTTATAAAGTCCATGTGCTGTACCTATTGCAACTGCTAACGAGTCTACTCCTGTAGCTTTAACAAATTCTACTGCTTCATTAGGATCTGTTAAGAAAGAGTCTTTTTCATCTACCTTTAAGTCATCTTCTACTCCTCCTAATTTTCCAAGCTCTGCTTCAACCGTTGCTCCATACTTATGTGCATAATCAACTATGTCTTTAACTATTTCTACATTTTTTCTAAATTCATACTTTGATGCATCTATCATAACCGATTTACATCCAAGCTTTATTATTCTTTTTATATCTTCTACATTTTCGTGATGATCTAAATGAAATGTAAGAGGTATATTGTTTATTTCGCTAGCTTTTTCTATTATAGCTAGTAGATAATTTTCATCTGCATATTTTACAGTTGATGGTGTTGCTGCAAGTATTACTGGTGATTTTAAATCACGTGCTGCATCTAGTACGACTTGAATTGTTTCTAAATTGTGTATATTAAAGGCAGGTACTGCGTAACCCTCCTCTTGTGCTTTTATTAGCATTTCTTTAGTTGATATTAAACTCATATTAAAGTTACCCCCTCAGTCTTTAAAATTCATTTAACTATTTTTAATAACTTATTTATATAAAATCAAAATTCCCAATATATTTATCTATATTTAAGGTATATACTTATACTAACTCGTGTAATATTACCCCTTGAACTACTCTGTTTACTTCTCCTGTTGGACATGGATTATCTGGTGTTATACCTAAGTTTACTGACTTTAAGAATGATAACATTTGCCCAAATATTATTTGTTGAAGTGGCAATAATACTTCATTCTCAACATTGTAATTTATATTCTCAACATTAAATACATAGTCAGCTTTATTAAGTATATCCTCTCCTATATTATCCCCAACTATTACTACCTTGTCATTCTTCTTATGAGCTAACATTTCTTTAGCTAAATCTAAGTCATATTGTCTTGTATATTCTTCATTAGATATATAAATTACACTAACAGTTTCATCATCTACTACAGACTTTGGACCATGTCTAAATCCAAGTGGAGTATCATAACTTGCATTAACTTTACCTGCTGTAAGTTCTAATACTTTAAGGGCACTTTCTCTTGCTATACCCTTAGAAGTTGATGAACCTAAATAAACTATTCTTTCAAAGTCTTCATTAGCAAGGCTTGTAACTTTTTCTATATTATTTTCTATAAAATCATTTACTGAATTACTTAATTTATCTACATCACTTGAGAAATTTTCTATATTATTTATATTAAATACTGCCATAGCATTTAAAACCATAGTCGTGAAACTACTAGTCATTGCAAATCCTAAGTCATTAGTTTGAGGTGGCATTAAAAGAAGTAAGCTTTTTTCATCATTTACTGTGTTTTTTGCTAATTTTCCATTTTCATTACAAGTTATTACTATTTGATATAAGTCATCTACTAATTGACTTGCAAGATTAACTGCATGAACACTTTCTGGAGAATTACCCGATCTTGCAAAAGATACTAAAAGTGTTGGTATATCTTTTATAAAATAGCTTTTAGGACTTGCTACTAAGTCTGTTGTAGCTATAGCTTCTACTCTTTTATTTAGCAAACTTGTTAAATATGGTTCACAAACTTCACCTGCAAAAGCTGATGTTCCTGCTCCTGTTAGTATTATTCTAAATTCCTTTTTAGATAAGAAAGAATCTATAAAAGATTTTATTTCTATTTTATTTTTTATTAAGTTTTTAACTGATTCTCTCCAAGTATCTGGTTGTTGTATTATTTCTTTAGCAGTATTTAAACCACTACAATCTTCTAGTCTTGAAATTTCTAATCCTAATAACTTACTTATAACTTTTTCCATTATTTACTCTCCCTCTCTCTTTATTACACTACTATTGTATCTATTTCATTTTTATATGTATTTGTAATTTCGTATCTATAATTTGCTTTTTTGTATTTGATATTTATTGTTATTTAATATGATATATATTTTAAATATGTAGTTAGGATAACTCATTGTGCTAGTTAATTATAATTATTGAAAATGCTAAAATCAAACAAGCTATATTTTGATAGTTAAAAAACTTTATATAGTAATTTCAATATGTTTAGTAAAACAACTAGCACAATAAATTAGGATAATAAATTTTTAAAATATGATCGAAAATTTACTATGTGATTATAAATAAATTTAATAAAATAACCATAGGAAAGATCCCTTAAAAATTAAGGGACCTTTCCTATGGTTATTTTATTAACATATATTACTTATATTTTTTTATTTCGTTATAATATTCTTTAGGAGTAATACCAAATTCTTTTTTAAAAACACGAAATAAATTATTGTAACTACCTAAATTACAAATTTGTGCTATATCCGTAATTGACTTACCTTCTTCTATAAGATTTTTACATAAATCTAATTTGGTTTTTATTATATATTGATGTAATGTTGTTCCAGTTAATTTTTTAAATTCTCTAGATATATGGAATTTACTTACATAAAATTCCTTCTCAAGACGATCTAATGAAATCTCCTCTGTTATATGATTATTTATATATGCAAATATGTCATCAATAAGAAAGTGTGTATTTCTTTTAATTTTTTGTTTCGGCTCTGCATATATACATGATCTAAGTATTAGCACAACAACAATCGATAACATACTTTTAATATAAATACTATCTGCAAACTCATTTTTATCTTCCTTCGATCTGAGTAGTTTTTTTAGTATATTTTTAATTAGCATTGTTGTCTCAGTATTTGCATTTACTACGCTACACTCAAAAGGTACAGTGTTAAAACTTTTAACTAAATTAACTTCTTCATCAGATAATATATTTAATAACTCAGTATTAATAACTAATTCATAAATTGTAAGAGGCTGATTTGATTTTAATCCCACTTCAATATTATTATTAGGACTTATTAAAATAATACTATCTTTATTTCCCTCTTGAGATTCATATCCCCATTTAACTTCACAATTACCTTCAAATATAAATAATATTTTGTAATACTCATTTGATTTAATTTGCTTTTTCTTTATATTGTAAAAATTAATTTTGTTTACATAATATTTATCTTTGTATTTCATTAATATACCCTACCTTTTTAATATATCAACTTTTGCTAATTTTATATCAATATCTGAATATAATTTTATTTTATAATATGCCACAATTAAATTACAAATAAATATTATATTTTTCTAAACTCTATTTGTAATAATTATATTTAATATTATTGGGGAGGTATATTATGCAAAATTTTTCAATGAAGGATAAAGTTGGATATACCCTTGGGGATTTAGGCTGTTGTTGTACAGAGCAATTTAGAGCTATGTTTTTAACTGTATTTTATACACTAGTTCTAAAAGTTAATCCAATTCATGTAGGTACAATAATGCTAATAACCAAATTTTGGGATGCTATAAACGACCCTATAATTGGTGCAATTATTGATTCTCGTAAGTCAAAACCTGGCAGGAAATTCATACCTTGGATTAAAACATTTTCAATTCCATGTGCAATATTAATGTGTATTGGATTTTTAAATGTATCAAATTTAGATTATGGATTAAAACTTGCATACATTTTAATCACATACGTTTTATACGAAGCTATGTATACTTGTGTAAATGTTCCATTTGGTTCTTTATCAAGTGTTATGACAGATGATGTAAATCACCGTACAGATCTATCAAGATATAGAAGTTTAGGCGGTACTATTTTTATGACTGTTATAGTTATTATTGGACCTCTATTTTTATACAAAGACAATGTACCTGTACCTTCAAACTTTTTACTATTAGCGATTATCTGCGCTTGTGTAAGCGTTTTCTGTCTACAGGTTACATCGGTATGGTGTAAGGAACGTGTGGAATTACCTCATGTAGAAAAAGAAAAATTTAATTATTTTAAAATCTTAAAGAGTATTTCTAAAAATAAAGCTTTATTAGGTGTTATTATAGCTAGTTTAATTGGTATGATAGCGGCTAGTGTTGTTAATGGACTAAATACTTATTTATTTAAAGATTATTTCGGTAATGTAAAGATAATGGCTGTATCAGGTATGTTAAGTACTGTTTATTCAATAATTACTTTTATCGGTACTAAATTTGTTGCCAATAAATTCGGAAAAAAAGAATGGTGTATGTATGGTGCAGGTTTTGCTGCTATTGTTTACGGAGTTTTATTTTTATTTCCAATAGAAAATCCTGTTCTATTTATAATAATTAATGGAGTTTGCTACATAGGTGCTTCAGGTTTTCAAATCCTTATTTGGGCTATGGTAAATGATGCAATAGATTATCAAGAATTACAAACTGGAACTCGTAATGAAAGTATAATTTATTCAACATATTCATTTTTTAGAAAACTTGCATCTGCTTTAAGTTCTAGTTTAAGTAGCTTTATACTTGCATTTATAGGATATAACGTACATGTTTCTACTCAAACTACAGAAGTTTCTTTAAACCTTTGGAAAGCGTATACAGGAATTTATTCTGTAGGATATATGGTTGCAGTATTAGCATTATTCTTTATATATCCTTTAAGTAAGAAAAAAACTCAAGAAATGTTAAAAGAATTAACAATAAAAAGAAAAAATTCAAATACATCTAAAATATAACTAATACTAGGAGTTCAGTTATGATTAAATTGATAGAAATAAAAAATAGAAAAAATAATACATTAAGAGGTATTCTTACTCTTCCTAACAATATAGAAAATCCATTTATTGTATTAAACCTTCATGGATTTGGTGGAAATATGTCAGGATATAAATATTCACACACTCATTTATCAAGAGTTCTTGAGTCTAATGGATTTGGATGTATTAGATTTGATTTTTATGGTTGTGGTGAAAGTGATGGAGAATTTGAAGAAATGACTTTTACTGGACTTATAGAAGATACTATTGATGTTTATAATTGGTTAATTAGTTCTAAAGTAACTTCACCTAACCGCGTTATTTTATCTGGACATAGTATGGGTGGATATGTAGCTTCATGTGTTGCACCCAAAATTCAACCTATTGGATTAATACTTATGTGCCCTGGTGCTGGTATGTGGGATGGATGTAGGGAACGATCTGATGAATTAAAAAAACAGTCTATACAGTATGTTAATATGGAAGGTTTAAAGTTTAATATTGATTTTAATTATGATTTATACAATTATGAACCATTTTCAAATTCTAAGGGATATAACAAAGATGTATTAATTATAAGAGGTACTGAGGATAATTTAGTTGACGATGCCACTTGTCAATCGTACTTAAATTGTTACGAAAATCAAAAAACAACATATATACAAATTGAAGGTGGAAATCATAACTTTTCAAGTATAGAGGCTAGAAGTAAATGTGAAGATGCAATTATTAAGTTTTGTAGATTAGTTAGTAATAAATAAATTTGTGGGGTGATTTATATGAAACTTTTAGAATCAATTAATGTAGGAAATATTACTCTAAAAAATAGAGTTATGTTTCCTCCTCTAACTACTGGATATGAAGGTAGAGATGGTAGCATAACTACTCAAAGTATTAGTTTTTATGAAAGATTAGCTAAAGGCGGTGTTTCATACATTGTAATAGGTGATGTTGCTCCTATTAATAGCTTCTCTCCTACTCCAAAATTATATGACGATAGTCAAATAAGTGGTTTCAAGAAATTATGCGATTCAATACATAAGCATGGTGCAAAGGTTGCTGTTCAAATCTTCCATCCTGAGTATGACTGTGATGCTATAAATAGCCTGTTTGCTAGTGGAGATATGAAAGCTGTTAGAGAAAAGTTACATCATGATATGAAACACTTTGTTAATGAAGTTAGCGAAGATTCTCTAAATGATATTATAAATAAAATGTGCAATTGTGCAATTCGTGCTCAAAAAGCCGGAGTTGATATAATCCAAGTACATGGAGATAGATTGGTAGGTTCATTATGTAGTACTATTTTAAATAAAAGAAATGATAAATTTGGTGGTACATTAGAAAACCGAACAAGATTTGCACTACAACTTGTAAAATCATTAAAAAAAGCTGTTCCTGGTATGCCTATTGATTATAAGTTTTCAGTTGTTACTCCTGAAAGAGGTAAAGGTGGAATAAATCTAAATGAGGCTCCTATATTTGCTAAATGGTTAGAAGAAGCTGGTGTTGACATGCTTCATGTAGCTCAAGCAAACCATACTGGTAATATGGCAGATACTATCCCTCCTATGGGTATTCAACCATATGGATTCTTTGTTGATATTGCGTCTAAAATAAAAAAAGAAGTAAATATTCCAGTTAGTACAGTTGGTAGAATATTTAATCCTAAAATGGCTGAAAGTATTTTAGAAGCTAATAAAGTAGATATAATAGGCCTTGGTAGAATTTTACTTGCTGATCCTGATTGGGTAAATAAAACAAAAGATAATAAAATTGAAGATATACGCCAATGTATATCTTGTAATAAAGGCTGCACTGATAATATTCAAAACCGTAAATTTTTAAGTTGCGTACTAAATGCTGAGAATGGATATGAGGAAACTAGAAAAATTACTAAGGCTATAACTAAGAAAAAGGTTGTAGTTGTAGGAGGAGGACCTGCAGGCCTTGAAGCAGCTCGTGTTTCAAGTTTAAAAGGTCATGATGTTATTTTATTTGATGAAAATACATCTCTAGGAGGTCAGTTAAACTTAGCATGCATACCTCCTAGAAAAAATGAAATTAAAAGAGCTATTAAGTTTTTAACTCATTCAGTATGTTCTCAAAATGTAGATTTAAGACTTGGTAAAAAAGTAACTCAAGAAGATTTATTAACTTTAAATCCAGATGTTGTATTAGTTGCTGTAGGAGCAAGTAATGTTATACCAAATATAAATGGATATAACAATCCGATAGTATGCGATTCATGGAAAATATTAAGTGGAGAACAACAAGTATTTGGTAATATAGCTGTTATCGGCGGAGGTATGGTAGGCTGTGAAGTTGCCGAATACTTATGTAGTGAACCTAAAAATAAAGTTTCTATAATTGAGATGGATAATAGTATAGCTAAAGGTGAAAGTAATACTATACTTCCTACATTAATGGATAATTTTACTAAACACAATGTAAAAATATATACTAACCATAAGGTAAATGAAATATATAAAGATTCTATACTTTGTGAAAATGATAATAATGAAGTTAAAATTCCTTGTGATTATGTTGTTATGGCAATAGGTGCAAGACCTAACAAATTTGATGTTGATAAATTATTAGAAAATAATATAAAAGTAGTTAAAATCGGCGATTGTAAAGATAAAGCTTCTGATATAGAAAATGCTATAAAAACTGCTTATGATGCCGCTAACGAAATATAAACTTAATTTTAATAATAAAAGAATCTCCATTTTAGTTTTGGAGATTCTTTTTCATATAAACTATTATGTTCTATTTACATATATATCTTAATATTTTAATTTTCTACCTTTAAACTATTTAGTAAAAAAATAAAAATATTTATTAATTTTAATTAAATTTATTATTATCTAATCTCTATAAGATATTGATATTATATTTAACAAAAATATATAACTAATGATTTAAAACATTTTCCTTATGTAGAATTTTATATTTTATTATGTATTTTTATATAAATCGACTTTAAAATTTTATTTTTTACATAAAATATATAAACATTCTGCCTTTAACTTTCTTTTATTTTAAGTACTAGTATCTTGTATACACCCCTATACTTGTGCTATACTTAAAAAGTTATTTTAAGCTGAAAGGAGCAAAATATATGTCAAAAAATAAAATAATAAACATAGCAGTTATCGCCCACGTTGATGCTGGTAAATCAACTTTAGTTGACGCATTCTTACATCAATCTGGAACATTTAGAGATAACGAAGTAGTAAAAGATTGTGTAATGGATAGTAATGACCTTGAAGCCGAAAGAGGTATAACTATATATTCTAAAAACTGTTCTATCAACTATAAGGATTACAAAATAAATATAGTTGATACACCAGGACATAGTGACTTCTCTTCTGAGGTTGAACGTGTTATAAAAACTGTTGATACAGTTATATTACTAGTTGATGCTAGTGAAGGTCCAATGCCTCAAACAAGATTCGTTTTACAAAAATCTTTAGAAGCTGGACTTAGACCGATATTATTCATAAACAAAATAGATAAGCAAGATCAAAGAGCTGAAGAAGTTGTTGATGAAGTATTTGACTTATTCGTTGACTTAAATGCAACTGATGAGCAATGTGAATTCCCAATAATATACGGTATAGCTAAGCAAGGTATAGCTAAAAAAGAAATGGATGATGAAAGTGAAAACTTAGCTCCATTATTTGAAACTATTGTTGAACATGTTGAAGCATACCCTGATTACAGTGAAGAGCCTTTACAACTTCAAATATCTGCTCTTGCATACGATGATTATGTAGGAAGACTTGGTATAGGTAGAGTTTACAAAGGAACTGTAAAAAATGGTGAAACTGTATCTATATGTAAAGCTGATGGTTCTGTTGCTAAAGGTAGAATAACTAAACTTACAGTTTACGAAGGATTAAAGCAAGTTGAAAAAAGTGAAGCTTATGCTGGTGATATAGTTGTTGTTGCTGGTATGGCTGATATATCTATAGGTGAAACTATATGTAATGCTGATAATCCATTACCAATGGAAATGATACACATAGAAGAACCTACTCTATCTATGAACTTCTTAGTTAACGATTCTCCATTTGCAGGAAAGAGTGGTAAATTCGTTACAACTAGACACTTAAAAGATAGATTAGATAAAGAATTAGAAGTTAACGTTGGTCTTAAAGTTGAACCAATGGATACTACTGATGGATACAGAGTATCTGGACGTGGAGAACTTCACTTATCTATACTTCTTGAAAACATGAGACGTGAAGGATACGAAATAGGTGTATCTAAGCCAGAAGTTTTATTTATAAAAGATGAAAACGGAAAATTAATGGAACCAATGGAAAGAGTTATAGTTAACTGTCCAGAAGTTTACTCAGGAACTGTTATAAACAAATTAAACTTAAGAAAAGCTATGATGGAAGCTATGGAAATCGAAGGAGATTATGTTAAAATAACATTTATAGCTCCAACAAGAGGATTATTAGGATACAGAAGTGAATTCATAAATGATACTCGTGGAGAAGGTTCTTTAGTTAGATCATTTGAAAGATATGAAGAACACAAAGGTGAAATGCCAGGAAGAACTAACGGAGTTTTAATATCTCAAGTTGCTGGTTCAACTATGGCTTATGCACTTAACGCTTTAAGCGAAAGAGCTCAAATGTTCGTTGATCCTGCTGTTGAAGTTTACGAAGGTATGATAATCGGTATGAACTCAAGAAAAGAAGATATGACTGTTAACCCTTGTAAGAACAAGAAATTAACTAACGTTCGTGCTTCTGGTACTGATGATGCTGTTAAGTTACAAGCTGCTAGAACATTTACTTTAGAAGAAGCTTTAGAATTTATAGAAGATGATGAGTTAGTTGAAATAACTCCAGATGCTATAAGACTTAGAAAGAAATTCTTAAATGAACATGATAGATTAAGATACAACAAGTCAAGACAAGCTAATAAATAATATAAAAGGTAATCTCTATTTTAGAGGTTGCCTATTTATATTTAATAATTCAAAATAGTATATCTATGTAAATTCAATTTACTAATACAATCAAAATATTATCTAATAAAAAAGAGTATCTTCATAGTATTAACTATAAGGATACTCTTTTTATTAAATATTATATATATAAAATACTAGTTTTCAGAAACTAATTCATCTAGTACTTTGCTTTCTGATAAATAAGATACAAATGTTAGTCCATACATAACTGCAACTGCTGCTAATGTTATTATTACTATACCCATTTCTATTTATCCCTCCTTTTATTTATATTATAGCCACTTTATGTGAATATACTGTGAATTTTCTATGAAATTAAAGTTGGTTTAATTTTCTAAATTTTTAAACTTATTCTCTTTACTAATTTAATTATAGTCTTAATTCAAACTATATTCTAGTTACTATTTTGTAATTTTTCCACATAATGTATCTTTTATACATATTAATTATATGTAATATTTTAAAAATATATTGAAACAATCCTATAAAAATGCTAAATTAAATATAATAGAATATTTTTAGGAGAGTGATGGAAAATGGACCATAGTCCTTTGGGAGGACAGAACTTAACAACCATCACTTATTTATTGTCTTTATTTAGTTAATTTTTTTATTTTGGTTTATATAAATCAACTATTTAATAGATAATATTAAGTGATGAGATTTATATAAAACTTAATAAAGGATGGTTTCAAATGATAAGATACTATAAAACTATTGACAATAAATTGGAAAAACTAAATTCTTTTGAAGAAGGATGTTGGATAAATCTTGTTGAACCTAACCAAAGTGAAATTAACGAAATTGCTAATTTACTAAATATAGATATAGATAGTATAAAATCCGCACTAGATGAAGAGGAACGTTCAAGAATAGATGTTGAAGATAATCATACACTTATACTTATAGATATACCAGTTGATGAAAGTGATGATAAATCTTCTCATTATACTACTATTCCTTTAGGTATAATTCTTCTTGAAAATGCATTACTAACTGTTTGTACTGCTCAAACTAAAATCTTAAATGATTTTATAGTAGGTCATATTAAAGAGTTTTACACTTATAAGAAAACTAGATTCATACTTCAAATTCTGCATAAAAATGCAACTTATTATCTGCACTACTTAAGAAGAATAAATAAGATGACAACTATTATAGAAAAAGAAATATATAATTCTATGAAAAATAAGCAACTTATACAGCTTCTTGAATTAGAAAAGTCACTAGTATACTTCTCTACTTCACTTAAAGCTAATGAACTTGTTTTAAATAAAATGGTTCGTACAAGTAGTATAAAAAAATACTCAGAAGATGAGGATTTACTAGAAGATGTTTTAGTAGAAAACAGACAGGCTGTTGAAATGGCAACAATTTATGGGGATATACTAAGTAGAATCATGGATGCATTTAGTGCTATAATAAGTAACAACCAAAATGGCGTTATGCAATTTCTTACATCTGTAACATTAATAACTACTATCCCAACTATTGTATCAGGATTCTTTGGTATGAACGTTGGGGGTATACCTTATGCTAATGATGTAAATGGATTTTGGATTGTTATGTTAATTACAACTTTAATTTGTTTAGTTATAACATTTTTCATGTCTAGAAACAAGCTACTGTAAAATTAAAAATAAAAAAACCTTCATGAAATTTAATAATTTCTTGAAGGTTTTATATATACTTGGGGGTTTTATATTGACTTATATATTTTTAATCACAGGGTTTTTATTACTCTTTATTGGTGCCGACTTTTTTGTAAGTTCTGCAGCTAATATATCAAAAACCTTTAATATTAATCCATTTTTTATGGGACTTACTATAGTTGCATTTGGGACTAGCTCTCCTGAATTGTCAGTTAGTCTTATATCATCGTTAAATGGATCTTATGGTCTATGTATAGGTAATATTATAGGTTCTAATTTATTTAATATACTTATGGTAGTTGGAGCTTTGGGATTTATAAAAACTTTACGTGTTGATAATTCTATATTAAAAATGGAATTTCTATTTTTAATATTTTGCTCTATAACTTTATTATTGTTATCTATGGATAATTCTTTGGGGAGATTTGATGGTATATTACTATTACTACTCTTTACTTATTATATGTTTTCTTTTTCACCAATTAATAATTATAGAGAATCTATACCTTTAATTCGTAATAACATTATTAAGTTTAAAGATAATACTAAATTTTATGATATATTAATAAATATTTTTAGTTTATTGGCTATATTTACAGGAGGAAAGATGGTTGTTGATTCTTGCCTTAATATAGTTGATTACTTAGATATAAGTAGTAGACTTATAGGATTTACTATAGTAGCTATTGGAACATCTCTTCCTGAGCTTATAACATCTATTATAGCTTCATGTAAGAATGAAGGTGATATTGCTCTTGGAAGTATAATTGGGTCTAATATATTTAATATATTATTTGTAATAGCTATTCCAGCATTGATAAATCCTATAGCTATAGATAGTAAATTAATTTCTGATTGTATATTTACAATTATTGCTACTATTTTAGCCTTTATATTCATCAAAAGGAAAAATGATATTACTAAACATGAAAGCCTTATTCTAGTTTTCACTTATATCATTTATATACAATTTTTTATATCTAAATCTTAAATAAAAATTTACTCTGCTTGATGAATGTGTAGGCTAAACACCTCATTATTTATAATATGATTTCCTTGTACATAAAAAAGAAAGCTTTTGCTTTCTTTTTTATTTCTCTATTATCATATCTGTTATACATTCTTCAAACATGCTATCTATATCCTCATTTATTTGTAGTATATATATAGGAACATATTCATCATCATCTTCTGCTTTTTCTTCTAATTCAAATGGTGCTATTAGTGACTTATGTAAATCTATATTTAAATTTGGCATTTTACTTAATATATCTTTGCTATCTTCATAATCTTTATCTCCTAATGATGTATACATATCCATACTCTTTTTGTAATATAGCCATGCTAACATATACTCACATCTTGAGTCATCAGATCTAAGACCTTCTTTAAAATATTTTTCTGCTTCATTGTATTCTTTTAATCTTAAATTTAATAATCCTAAGTTATATATAGATTCTATACATTTTTTACTTCTAGATTTTTCATACCAGTACTTGGCATCGTCATATTCTTTATAATGAATATCATATATCAATCCTAACATATGCTCTGAATATGTATTTGCATCATTTGCAGGTATTTCAAAATATCTTTTTGCTTCTTCATATTTACCTTCATCAAAGTATAATTTACCCAAGTAAATATAGGCATTTATATTATTTTTACTTGTTGCTATTTCAAAATATTTTTTTGCATCTTCGTTGTATCCTAAATCCATATAAATCTGAGCTATTTTATAGCTTGAATTTGAATCTCCACTTTCACTAGCTTTTTTATACCATATTATTGCTTCGTCATAGTTTTCAAACTCTTCATATATATTACCAATTTTAATCTGACAACTAACACTATCACTTCTTCTTAAATAAAAAGATAATGCTTTTTCTTTCTCATTAGTTTTATAATATAAATCGCCTAAGTTTTCAAATGATTCTCTACATCCATTTTCTATAGCTTGCATATAATAATTTTTCGCTTGTTCATAATTTTCATCTTCAAAATATAGACCTGCCAAGTTATTTTTAGCTTCAACCATTCCACTTTCTACACACATTGTATAGTATTCTTTAGCTTTTTCAATTTCATTTTCTTTATTGTATAAATTTGCTAATCTAAATTTTGAGTACATATGATCTTTATCACAAGCTTTTTTATAGTATTCTATAGCCTCTTCATATTCTTCCTGTCTATCATAAACATAAGCTAATCTATATTGCGATTTTGTATGACCTTGATCTGCACTTTTTTTATAGTATCTTTCTGCTTCTTCTAGGTTATTATTTTTCTCCATTATAAGACCTATATTAAAACATCCCTTATCATTGCCAATTTTGTGTAGATATTTATAAAGAGATATTGCCTCTTTTTCATTTTTATTATTTTGATTTATAATTGCTAAGTTGTACTTACAATTTTCCTCTAACATTGTAGATCCTTTTTTATAGTATCTACATGCACTTTCCTCATCTCTTAATACTGTGTATAGTACACCTAAATTAAAACATGCTATAGGTAAGTTCGAATCTGATGCTTCTACTAACCATTTTTCAGCTTTTTTATATTCTCTTAATTTGAAATAAGATACTCCCATATTATTTTGTGCTTTTAAATGTCCTTCTTTTGCTGCCTTTTCATACCAATAAAGACAGTGTTCATATGCTTCTACATTAAAGTACATATTACCTATATCAAATGCCGCATCTATTATTCCATTTTTATATGCTCTAGAATACCACTCTTCTGCTTCACTATATTTCTTTTTATCATAATATATATTAGCCAAAGCATATTGAGACTTAGCATAATCATATTCTGCTGCTGTCTTGTATTCTTTTATTGCGTTATCTATTTTACCTATTTTTTCAAAAAAAGTTCCTTTTGTATGATATATCATAGGATCTTTAGGTATATTTTTTATTTTATCTAAAGAAGATTTTATATCACTCATATTGCACTCCCTATTTTTACATTTTTTTACTTAATTATACATATAATTATATAACATATTTATTTACATTAGTATCTATATTTTAGTAATAACTATATATTTATATTCATGTTGGTATCATTTTTTACATTTATTAATATTTTAATATATAACTTTCTAGGGGGAATTGCTATGAACTTTATTAACACTTTTACACAAGTTTTAATTTTATTTATATTAATATTGATTGGATATTTTATCAGATATAAAAATTTAATTGATAAAAGCTTTACTTCTAAACTTTCAAATCTCGTTCTTTCAATATTTTTACCAGCAATGATAATAAATTCTATGCAAATAAATTTTGAACCTAGTATTATAAATAAAATAATTATTATAATTTTACTGTCCTTTATAACTTACTTAATATCTTATCTTATTGCATACTCTTTAAAATTTATATTCAAATCTGATAAAGACATGGGTGTATATCAATATGCTGTTATGTTTTCTAATGTTGGGTTTATGGGTTATCCAGTTGTTCAATCTATATTTGGAAGTAGTGCTCTATTTTATGCTTCTATTTTTAATTTACCTTTTAATCTTCTTATTATGACTTTAGGTGTTTACCTTTTATGTAGAGGAAATGAGAATTACGATTTTTCTCTTAAATCCTTTATAAATCCAGTCATAGTATCTATTTTAATAGGATTTATATTGTTTATATTTAGAATAAAGCTTCCTGTATTTATTAATGATACTTTAGAATTATTAGGAGATCTTACAACTCCTCTTTCTATGTTGATTATAGGTTCTATGCTTTGTGAATCCCCTGCAAAGGAATGTTTTTTTAATAAAAAATTATATTTAATTGTTTTTATTAGATTAATATTTATTCCAATTTGTATTTACTTTATTTTAAAAGGAATAATAAATGATAAATTACTTTTATCTATACCTGTTATTTTAACTTCTATGCCTATTGCCACTAATGCAGCTATAATGGCTAATAAATATAAGGCTAATGAATCTTTAGCTTCTCAGCTAGTATTTCTTTCTGCTTTATTATCTATAATTACTATACCATTTATAAGTTTTTTATTTATAAGATAGTTATAAATTCACTTTACTCAATATAACTATTAAATTAGAATAAGATATACACTAAAAATATATTAATGTATTATAAAAGAGGGCTTTAACCCTCTTTTTTGATGTATAAATTATTTAAGTTTTGAGCAATTAATTTACCTGAGACAATATGAATATATTTTATTTCCTCTTTGCTTAGGTAACTAATTTATATTTTTTTTAAGTCTATATATGCTTCTATTTGTGGAATGTAAAGCATATTGTCTTTAATATGAGTATTACCAAATTCTTTAAGCTCTATTCCTTCTTTGTCCTTTGTTATTTTATATTTTATCACTTCACTATCTTCATTTATATTAGCATGAAAATACATTCCCTCATATTGTTTAAATCTAAAATTAAAATTATCTCTTGTAAGTTTTATAACTAATTCTTTCATATTTTTTTCCTTTCCCTTATGCTTTATTCTATCACTATAATATATTTAGCATAATTTAGCAATTATTATATAATATAAGTATAATACTTTTTTTGAGGTGATTTATGATTAAAAAATTAAAACTGTTATCATTATTACTTTTTCCATTATCTATTTTTATTAACACTGTATTATCAAGATATCCTCATTTTATAGAAAAATATTATTCAATTAGTATAAATAAATTTATAGTTGAAATTTTAAGTAATATAAGTGGTATTTTTCCATTTTCTATTTATGAGATTATAATGTATTTAATAGTTATATCCATAACTTTATTTGTTATTTATACAATTTACATAATTATAAATAGTCCAAATAAATTAAAAGCTTTTATAAAAAATTCCTTACTTAATATTTTATCAATAATATCTGTCATTTATTTTTTATTTATAATTTTATGGGGATTAAATTATAATAGGATGCCCCTTGAGACTACTTTAATAGAAAATTATAATTTTAAATATAATAAATCTATATCTAGTATAGATAAAACTAAAGAAGACTTGGCAAATTTATATGAGTTCTTAATAGAAAATGCTAACGAAACTAGAAAACTTGTTAAGTCAAGTGATGGTATTATGAAAGCTAATACTGATTATAAAGGAATAATAAATAGAGCTTACCTTGGATATGAAAATATATTAGATTTGTTACCTAATCTATCAGGAAATTATAGTAATGCAAAATATGTTATGTCATCTAAACTTATGTGTTATACAGGTATAACTGGTATTTATTTTCCATTTACAGGTGAGGCTAATGTAAATGTAGCAATACCTGATATTTATATACCATCTACAACATTACATGAAATGGCTCATCAAAGAGGTTATGCTAGTGAGGATGAAGCTAATTTTATAGCTTATTTAGCTTCTATAAATCATCCTGATATAGACTTTAAGTACTCAGGATATATTTTAGCTTTAAATCATACAGCTAATGCTCTTTACTCTGCTGATTATGATACTTATGTTACTTTATCTAAAAATATATCTGAAGATGTTTTGTTTGATTTAAGAAATAATAAAGAATTTTGGAAAAGATACGAAGGAAAGATTGATAATATTTCAAATGAAATTAATAATACTTATCTTAAAGCTAATGGTGTTTCTGAAGGTGTTAAAAGTTATGGAAAAATGGTTGATTTATTGTTAGTCTATTATAATTTATATCCGTATAAAAATTATAATAGCTAATGTCAACAACAATATGTCCTTACTTTATCTACTATAAATCCATTTCTCAAAATAATTATTGAATTACAAGTTATACATATAGGATATATTTTATAATGAATTACTATAAAAAATTCGCTTCGCTTGAGCGACGTGTCTGCGAAACATTTCATTTCGTCAACGATATATCCTTGCTACCGTTACGGATACATCCATTGCTCAAAAAATGCTAGAGATTAATCTCTAGCATTTTTCATATATTCACTGGTTTCAGTTGGAAGTCCTTTTTTTCTTAATTTAGACTCTGTTATATCTTTTATTATAGAGTATATTATAGCAAATAACGGAACGCCTATTATCATACCAACTAGTCCTAGTATTTTTCCTGCCACTAAAAGTGAGAATAATATCCAGAATGCTGATATTCCTATAGAATCTCCTAATATCTTAGGTCCTATAACATTACCATCTAATTGTTGTATTACAAGTATTATAAGTAAGAACCATAATGCCTTAACTGGTGATACAAACATTATTATTACAAATGATGGTATAGCACCAAAGAACGGTCCGAAAAATGGTATTATATTAGTTATACCAATTATAACAGATATAAGTATTGTATATGGCATTTTAAATATTGTAAGTATTATAAATGTTAGTATACCTATTATAGCTGAGTCTATTATTTTACCACTTAAAAATTTACCAAATGTATCATTAGTTCTATGAGCAAGATTTATTGCTATTTGTGCATGTTCTTCATTAAATAATGCACAAGTTATCTTTCTACTCAAAGCACAGAACTTTTCTTTATCTATTAATAAGTATATTGATACAATTAATCCTAAAACTATGTTCCATACACTTGATGCTACAACTTTAAGTGCATTTCCAAGTATCGGAAGTACATTAGTTACTACGTTTATAGTATATGTTACTATTTCGTTCCACTTTTCCATAGCCATTCCTACATATTCATTGTTTGCATCTAAATTTCTAGTTAGCTCTTCTATTAATTTAGTTGCATTTGACACATATGTAGGTACATCATTAACAAGTCCTACTATACTATCTACTAATTGAGGAAGAACAAATTGCATAAATAAAGCAATTATAAAAAATACTGTTATGTATGTAAGTACTATAGATATTCCTCTCTTAGATTTTTTCTTTAGATTTTTAACTAAATCAAATACTAATACTTTTTCTTCATAAAATACTAATATAAAGTTAAATAAATATGCCATTACAAATCCTATTATAAATGGTTGTAATGTTGATACTATCCATCCTAATTTGGCAGTAAATGCATCAATTTCACCCATTATACTAAAAAATATTATACTAGCACATATTACTAAAAATGCATAGACTGATATAGTTGTGTACTTTTTATTCCAATCTATCTTCATAAAATCCTCCATAAAATTTAGTGACTTTAAATTCAACCGCACTATTTTAGGTACGTAAGTGTAATATATCATATCTAATTAAACTTGTCATTAAATTTATGTTAAATATAATATGTATTTTAGTAACATTATAATTTAATCTATTATAGAGTGTCTCTTTTTTGTCAATTTAATCATATATCTATAGTATGTAGTTATGAACTACTAAAATATTTATCATGGAGTGTTGTTTATGCATAAAGACTATATTAGCAAAGACAAAATTTGTGGTTGCCAAACTTCAAAACCATCATGTAAAACTAAAAAGAAAGATTATTGCAACGTAAAACCTGATATGGAATCTATGTTTGTATATCCTATAAACTTATGTGACGTTCAAATATATCAGATATTATGTCAATGCATGGGAAGAGTTGTTGGTTTAAAATTAGTAGATAGCGACTGTATACTAAGATTAAAAATAAAACAAGTAAATCAATGTGCTGTTATGGGTAAAACTTGCTCTGGAAAAGGACCTATATATGTTAAATTATCTTCTATACAATATGTAGATTTAGGAAAAGAAACTTATATAAATCCATTATGTAATGTTGGTACAGTTCAAGGTATCCAAGGCCCTCCTGGCCCTCAAGGACCTCAAGGTCCTGTTGGCCCTAAAGGCCCTAAAGGTGATATGGGTCCTATGGGCCCTCAAGGTCCTGTTGGTCCTAAGGGTGCCAATGGTAATATGGGTCCTATGGGTCCTCAAGGCCCTGCTGGTCCTAAGGGTGCTAAAGGTGATATGGGTCCTGCTGGTCCTCAAGGTCCTGCTGGTGCTATCGGTGATATGGGTTCTCAAGGTCCTGCCGGTGCTGTCGGTCCTATGGGTCCTCAAGGTCCTGTTGGTCCTAAAGGTGCTATGGGTCCTACTGGAAAACCTGAAAAATATACACCACCTAAAAAAGTACCATATAAAAACTAGTATTAACTTAAAATTTACTTTGGATATATCTATTGCTAAATATATTATTTTTTATTTTTTTAAACCTATTGATAGAAAAATTATCAACAGTTTTTAATATATTATAAAATCATATTAAGAAAAAGGAGTATCTATTATATTTTATAAAATAGATACTCCTTTTATTCTTTATGTGGAAGCTTATAACATTCTTTATTTTCTAAGGTTTCTAAAAATTCCTTTGGATTTTTGATAATCCATAACTTCTTGTTCCTATTTAATCTTTTTATATAGTATTCAAGCTTCATAGCATTGCTTTTACTATCAGCTATAAAGTAAGTTTCTAATCTTTTAAACCCCTTTACCCTGCTATATTTGCAATTTATACCACTTTCATGTTCTTTCATTCTTCTAACTATATCTGTTGTATACCCAGTATATAGTGAATCATCTTTGCATCTTATTATATATGTAAAATACATCATAATCTCCTATATTAATTCCTTATTAATAAAATTTAATTATATTTTGTTTATGTATCTATTTCTCAGGATTATATTTTTGAGCAGTGTTTTAGCAAAATTTTACTTACCTAAACATACAAATTTGCTTTATTAACTTAATACTTATACTCTTATTTAGTCCTTCTAATTTTTCATTTATTACTTTTTCATTATCTCATGTATTCCCTCTTGTGTAAACTCTTACACATAAGTATTTTCTATTATGACTATGTTAGCTTACTTCGTGATAATAATGGCATAAAATAACCATACCTAGTATTTTTAATGATTTGAATTATAAAGTATGGTTATTTTTCTAATTTGCTATAAATTGTTCATAATATATTAATAATGTGAACTAACAGTATATCTATTAATAAATATATGATATAATAAAATTCTAAATAAAAATTGAATATATTCTTTGAGTGCATTCATACTTAACTTATCAAAAGACAATCACCTACTTTCTAGTGAAAGGAGGTGGAAAGTATGGAAATTGCAACAATATATTACATAGTAAAATTTTTACTTGATTTATATAAAGCAAAAAAGCACTCAAACACGACTAAGAGTACTTTTAGCTTTAAGCTAGAGACTTCTAAATTTAATTTAGAAATCAATAGCAAAAAATATTAGATTATTAATATAAGTTAGGAGAATACACTCTACACGACTAGAATATACTCTCTAATTTTTTATTGATAGTTATATTATATCATAATTTATGATATATAAACTATCATTTTTTTATTGTATATTATTAATTTCACATTATATTAAAACTGTTCATTAAGTCTGATATATAAATTAAAATTTATCAGCTCCTAGTGCAATAAAACCTACTGTAATAGCTAGAGCAAGCATTATATCATGTTTCCTAAACGGATTTTTTACAATTGAATATACTAAAAACGCTGTACAAATTAACAATACAGTTAATATAAAGCCACGTAAAATCTTTCTATTTTTAGCCATATTTCCAATCTCACCCAAAATTCTAATATAGATATTATCAGGTAGGAACCTACTTCGCATTATATAACAATTGCGAACTTTGATTATATTATACATAATAAATCACAAAGTTAACTAACATAGCATAACTTTTGGACAAATTCTTTTATATAAATAGACTTTCACCTAGTTTTTCAAACATTTGAAGCATTAAATATGCTTTTATATCTATACTATCTTTATTTTCTAAAATATTTTTAGCATCTTCTTTAGATATTAACATTGCTTTTATATCTTCATCATCTTCTTGATATTTATCAGTTATCTCTCCATCACATAAACAATATACAAATGCAACAGATTCATCTGTCATACCTGGAGATAGATATAGCTTATCTTTACTGTTTATTTTGTTTATACTTATTAAATCAAGTCCTGTTTCTTCTTTTAATTCTCTTCTTACAGAAGTCTCAATATCTTCATTGTTATCAACAAGTCCTGCTGGTAACTCGTATATGTATTTGTTTATAGGTACTCTATATTGATTTATAAGTACTAATTTATTTTGTGCTTTATGAAGTGCACATATTACTACTGCATCAATTTTATCTTCATTATTTTCTAAATATACTTTTTCTAGTTCTTCTTTACTTTTTCTAGATGATACCATCCAGTGCTTTTCCTGACCTTTTTTATTTTTATATTCTACATCGTATAAACTTACGAAATCTGTTTCTACTAATGGCTTTAAACCTTTTATCTTTGAATTTTCCAAAATTATACCCCTTTCTAATCGCTATAGTTTTATTATATCAATGATATTACATTTTATCATTATTTTTACAAAAAATTCGCTTTGGTTGATCAACGTGTCATTAAAACACTTCATTTCACTAACTATATATCCTTGTTCAAGCTATAGATACATCCGTTGCTAAAAAATATTTTTTACTTTTATAAAGTTCTTGTTATTACTTATATTTAAGCATTATAAATAAAAATTTTCTATCCTAGTTTTATTATACATAAAAAAATATTACTGAAAGTTAAATTTTCCAGTAATATTTTTTATAATTTTATTTATATAAATCTATCTTTTATTTATAAACTATTTATTACAACCTTTACAGTTAGAAGAACCTGAGCATTTATAACATCCATAATCAGAACTTCCCTTATTCTTATTATGTTTAATTATAGGTCTAATAGCTAAGAATAATGTAAAAGCTACTACAATAATTACTATTAAATTTCCCATAACTAATCTCCTTTAATATATTATTGTACTTGTACTTTTGATACTTTCTTTTCACTTTCACTAACCTTATTAGATTTTATCTTATATACTACATAAAATACTGCTAAAGCTAATATTATAACTGCTGGTATAAATCCTTGAGCTAACTCTTTATATACTAATATAGTACCAACTTGATAAGTTATCATAGCAACAATATATCCTACACTTAATTGAAGTAATACTGATTTTAACAACCACTTATTAGATTTCATTTCTGATTTCATAGCACCTATTGCTGCAAAACAAGGTGGTGTAAATAAGTTAAAGAACATAAATGCAAGTGCAGAAACTGCTGTTATTCCCATAGTTTCTTGTACAGTCATAGCATTAACTAGTTCAAAATCAGAATTTATAGCAGCCCCCATTGAGTAAACTACTGCTAATGTTCCCACAACTTCTTCTTTAGCTATAAATCCTGTTATAGCTGCTGCTGCAAGTTGCCATACACCTATACCTACTGGTATAAGTAAAAATGCAAATGGTGTAGCTATATTAGCTAGTATAGAAGTATTTACTGCATCTTCTACTAATTGTAATTTAAAATTAAATGATGACATTATAAATACTACTGTATTACAAACTATTATAATAGTACCTGCTCTTGTTATAAAGTCTTTACCTGTTTCTAACATTTTAAAGAATGCTCTTTTTATGCTAGGTATACGATACTGTGGTAATTCTATTATAAAGTAATTTTTTATATTATCTGCTCCAGTTACTTTCTTTAATATTAATCCCACACATATTATAACTGTAAAAGCTACAATATAAGTAAGTGGGAACATATATCCTTGTTCTTTGAAAAATGCTGCTGTAAATAATGCTATTATAGGTATTTTAGCCCCACAAGGAACAAATGGTGTTAGCATTGCTGTAAGTCTACGTTGCTTTTCATCTTTTATAGTTCTGGTTGCCATAATTCCAGGAATTGAACATCCATATCCTACTATCATAGGTATTATAGACTTTCCTGATAATCCAACTTTTCTAAATAATGGATCAAATATTAAAGCTATACGAGCCATAAATCCACTGTCTTCTACTAATGATAACATAAACATTAATACCATAACTAATGGAACAAATCCAACTACTGCTCCAACTCCACCTATTATACCGTCAGTTAATAATGAATTTAAAAAGTCTGATGTTCCCATACTTGCTAACTGCCCTGAAACTGCATTTTGGAAGTTTTCTATAAATCCTACTAATGCATCTGCAACTAATGGACCTAATGTATTTATAGATAAATCAAAAATAAATGCCATAATTAAAATAAAAAGTCCAGTTCCTATTATAGGATTAGTTACAAACTTATCTATTTTATCTTCTAAAGTTTCTTCATTATGTCTTATTATTCTGTTTTCAACTTTTGAAATTATATTATTAACTATACTATATCTTTTTTTATCTTGTTTTTCTTCATTATGTATATTTGATAATTCTTTAAATAAATTCTTTTGTTCTTTTAATTTAGCGCTTTCAGTGGCTACCTTAATTAAACTTTTAAGACCTTCATTTTTAGCTGCCGATATTTCAACAACTTTGCAGTTTAATTCTTTTTCTAATTTATTAACATCTATATCCGTTACATTTTTTGATATATCAGTTTTATTAAGTGCAACAACTACTGGTATATTAAGTTCTAATAGTTGTGTTGTAAAGAATAAACTTCTATTTAAATTTGTAGAATCTACCACATTTATTATAACATCAGGATTTTCAGTTTTTATAAAATCTGTTGTTATACTTTCTTCACTTGTATATGGTCTTATTGAGTATGCACCTGGTAAATCTACAATATCTATATTATTTCCTAAACTTTCTTTTAATTTTGCTTCTTTTTTGCTAACTGTAACCCCAGCCCAGTTACCAACGTATTCTTGTTTTCCTGTAAGGGCATTGTAAAGTGTTGTTTTCCCACTATTGGGGTTTCCTGCTAATGCTATCTTCATTTCCTCATCTCCTCTTTTATTAGAATATTTCTATAACCTCTGCAAGGTCTTTATCTATCCCGTATCTTCCACCTTTTATATTAATTATTAAGTTTGAGTACATTTTTTTAACTATACTTATAGTTTCTCCTTCAAAGCATCCTAGAGTAAATAAAAACTTATTTATTTCTTCATCCCCATTTATGGATTTTATTGTGTATATAATACCTTTTTGACCTTCTGGTAATTTCATTTTTACACCTCTTCCCTTCCCAATTTATCGGTTTTGATAATTACTATCATTAATTATATGATAATCAATTTCAATTATTTTGTCAACTTGATTGTTTATTTTTATATATTCGTAATAAAGTCTTCAAATAGAAATTTTATTATATAGTTTCCTTAAGCGTAAAAAAGCTGTCTAAAATTAGACAGCTTTTTTTATACTATGATAATGTTTTAAATTCATATCCATTGTCTTTGAAGTATTTTATTATTGTTGGAAGAGCTTTAGCTGTTTCTTCTTTTCCGTAAGTATCATGCATTAATAAAACAACTATATCTTTTCCTTCAGATGTTTTTATAGCATAATCTGCTAATTCTTGAGCATTTTTCTTTCTACCTTCAGCATCTGCATTTAATGCATTCCAGTCTATTGATGCCATATTATTTTCATCCAAATAGTTATCAAGTTCATCCATTCCCTTCCAAGACATGTGTCCACCTGGACATCTTATAACTCTTGTTGAGAAGTATGGACCTAATATTTTCTTTAATAATTCATCTGTTTTATTAAAGTCTTCTAAGAAGTTATCTAAGTTTAAAGTTCTACCTGGATATAGATATTTGTAATCATGTGTGTAAGAGTGATTAGCTATAGCATTTCCATATTCAAAAGACTCTTTTATTAAATCCTCAGCCTTTTGTCCTCCTCTTTCTATATTCTCTCCTGTAACAAAGAAAGTGGCTCTTACATCATTTTCTTTTAATATTTTTAAAATTTCTGGAGTAACTGTTGTTGATGATCCATCATCAAAAGTTAAAAATACCATTTTCTTTCCGTCGTTAGAATAGTCATACTTTGCTAACTTTTCTTCTATCTTTTTTGCATCATATGTGTATTTTTTACCTTCATGAGTTACACCAACCATTTTCTTTTTAGCTTCTTCTTCTTCTTTTCTTTTTCTTTCTTCCTCTAATCTTTCAGCTTCAGCCTTTTTTTGCATTTCTATTCGTTCTTGTCTTTTTTCTTCAATAAATGCTGTAGTTGCAGTTACACCTTTAAATCCCACGACTATTACAAGTACTGCAGCAATGGCTATTAAAGCACATCTTTTTACATTAAAATTGTTTCTTTTTCTCTTAGAACTAAAATTAATTTTTTTCTTTCTCATAATATTTCCCTACCTAATATTTTTATCAATTTATTATATTTATATTATAGTGTTTTTTGTCGAAAAAAGCTATTAGATATTAATTACAATTTAGTAACTAGTTGTAACCACTCCCCCCTTAAAATATTTATTACTTTTAAATGGTAATGTATTTTTTTATTTTTCTAAAACTGTTGATATTACTTGCTGTCGCTCCGGATACATCCGCTTAATAAAAAGAGATTATCACAAAATAATAACTTATTTTATGACAATCTCTTTTTCAGTAATGGGTATAAATAAAATAAAATAAATTTTATTTTAATGTACTATTCCCATTGATATATTCATAATAAAACTTAGTATAAATAGTGCTGTTAACACATACATACTAGGTGATACGTCTTTATACTTTCCAGTTAAAACTTTTAAAACAGTATAAGCTATGAATCCTAATGATATCCCATTTACGATATTGTAAGTAAAAGGTATCATAACTATTATAATTATCATAGCTATTGAATCTATTGAATCCTCTCTTTCTATATCAAAGAAAGTCTGTATCATAAGTATACCTACAAATATAAGCACACTACTTATAACACCATTTGGAATAAGTTTAAGTACTGGTATTAAAAATATTGATAATAAAAATAATATTGCCGATGTAAATGCTGCCACCTTACTTTTAGCTCCTTGGCTTATTCCCGAGAAGTTTTCAGCTGCAACTATTGTAGGACTTGTTCCAAATACACCCGCTATTATATTTGATATACCTGCAACTTTAAATGGACCTTCAAACTCGTCTGCTTTACCTATAGCTTCCATTTGACCATATAATATTCCCATATTCTCAAATACTATAACTATAGTTATTGAAAATACTGCAACAATAAATGGTATAGTAAATACATTTTTTAGTGACATTGCTAAAAATACATCCTTAATTGCACTTATATTAAATGAACTAAAGCTCATGCTAGAAATGTCTGTTACTCCCATAAATAATGATAGTATAGTACCACCTATAATACTTATTAAAAGTCCTCCATTAACATTTTTAATATGAAGCACTAGTATAAATATAAGTGTTATTATACTTAATAAAGCTTCTTTGCTAGTTATATTACCTAAAGATACCATAGTAGCATCACTTGGTACTACTAATCCACTCTTTTGAAGTCCTATAAATAATATAAAGAATCCTACTCCTACTGTTATAGAATGTTTTAAAGTATTTGGGATTGATTTTAAAAGTATTTTAGTAATATTGGTGCTTGCTATTATAGTAAATATTATACCACTTACAAATACTGCTCCTAAAGCTTCTTGCCAGCTAAGCCCCATAGAATTTACTATTGTATAAGTAAATAATGAATTTATTCCCATTCCTGGAACTACAATAAATGGAGTGTTAGACACTACACCCATAAGTATAGTTGATAATGCACAGGTAAATATTGTTGCCATCATTGCAGCATCTGCACTTATTCCTGCATCTGATAGTATCAGTGCATTAGTCAATATAATGTATACACTTGCCACAAATGTAGTACATCCTGCTAATACCTCTGTCTTAATGATTTGATTTTGATTCTCTAATGTGTTTTGCATACCTCTTTCCTTTGTTGTTATATCCCTCTCCCACCCACAATTTAATGCTTTTATATATTATCATTTTTTGATAATATAGTCTATATATCTACAATAAAATAACTCATATCATTTGATATGAGTTATTTTTAATACTTTATAAAATGTTTAATATCCTACCTCTAACACCATAACCTTCAAGGTTGACTCCAGTTATCATACAAACAACCTTTTGACCCTCATAAACTTTTTCTCCATTCGGTATACTAGCTAATAAATCAAAGCCTTTAGAAATTCCTACAAAACATCTATTTTTATCTTCCTTTACATTTCTTATCATTCCTAAAACAATATTTCCTTTTTTTAAGTTTCTTTCACTTAATGAATGAGGATTTGTGTATTTTTCTTTCATTTCTAATGATATTCTATCTTTAGCAGATACCTTTCTAAACCTAATACCTTCTATTGTATCTCCCTTTTTATAAATATCTCTAACAGCAGTTGCATCATTTGAAAAATCACAATTTCTAAGTATACAAGAAATCCCCATTATACTTACAAATGCTCCCCATTCTTTTGTATCTGTAACCATACATGATTTAATTTTTTCATTTTTTAGTCCCTGTAAAACCATTTTTCTTTTTATAGGAATTGCTCTTTTAAAAGATGCTTTATTATCATCTATTTCAACATAATCAACTAAACTATGTTTTCTACAAGTGTTTATATTTATAGATCCCATTTCTTCACTATAAACTCTAAGGTATTTATTTTCATTTGCATTAAATATATTAATATAGTCAACTTTATTAAATTCATCAAAAACTATATCCTGTATTAATGCCTTTTTCATAATATATTTATCCATATTAGTCTCCCTCTTTAAACATAAGCTGCTATATCTAAAAATGCATCCTCTTCTTTGAATCTTTTATATTCCTTATCTTTAAATACAACATCTAAACAACTTAAGCAGATATTATTAAAATCTATATTATAATTTATAATTGTATTAAATAAATCTTGCATAAGCTCTTGTGTATCAGCAATAAATACAAGCTTAGGCTTTTTGTCTGATATAATACAATACCTGTCAACTAGCTCTTCATCCTTTACAAAGGTATCAAACTTTTTAATAAGTTCCATATATTTTCTTATATCATAATCTTTATCTATGTATTTTATAAAGTAAGATTGAATTTTATCTTCTATTTTAAATGATACTAATAAGTCACATTTAAATTTTACTTCTTCATCATCAATATCATCTTTTATAAATTGCTTAATAGTTACTCTATTTTCTAAATATAAAACTTCATTAACTGAATTTTGAATTATATCTAAATATAACTCTGTTAATATAATTCCCTTTAAAATTTCACTTTGTTCTTTATTTATAAAACTATTATTTATATTTTGTTGAAATACATATTCATCTGTATTTTCATTTATTTCTAATGAAGTATATTTGTCTAATATATAAAGCATACCAACTGCTGGAGCATATACTCTTGTTGTTTTATCATTTTTACAATCTATATATGATAATGTCCCATATTTCATATTAAGAATATTTAAAAACTCTTCACTTACATTTGTATATCCATTTAAAGTTAAATATCTATTTATCTGATCTTTAGTTGCAATTCTTACTTTGTATAAAAATTTAAATATACTAATCATCTTATCAGTTACTTTATAATTTCTTTTACTACTTTTTTTATATCCCTCGTAAACACATCTACTTAACTCATTACATAATACTGTAGATGATGCTTTTTTTATAATATCAAAATCTTTATTTAAAGCTATGTCCATTAAAATAACTCCCTTTATAAAGTTTAAATAAACCTATCTATATTAATTAAATTTTTTATATCTTAAAGTAATATATACTCTCCATATTTATATATCTTAGTTACTTAAAATTAGTTCTTCTTTTAAATTTTTAGTTTCTTTTATATATTTTTTTAAAGTTTTAGAATCTGTTAGTAAATTTTCTTTTAATAATATATCATGTGTATATAGTAATAAAGTATGTTTATTTAATGATGAACCTCTAAGTTTTATTGATATAATTTTTACACTTTCTTCATTTTCACATACAAAAATAACTTTAGGCCTTCTTTGGATATCTATATAATCATATCTCCACTTTCCTTTTTCCGAAAGAAAATGTTCTAGTTTTAATATTTTTCTATTAAATCCTTCTTTTAAATCTTTATCTCTTATAATTAAAACTAAAAAGTTTTGATTTATATTACCAGCTATACTCCACTCAAAATCTATATCAAGTTTATCTCCTAATGCTCTTCTTTGTTTAGGCCCTGCACTTTCATTTATAATATTAAAATCTTTAAAACTTTCCATTATATTTATATATATATCAACCACTTGAAGGCTTTTTATAACTTTTTCTGCACTTCTTGATATATTTCTAAATTCCCATCTAGGAACTTCTATATTAAAATATTCTATAAGCAAATTAACTCCATTTGGACCTATAGCGTATATAGTATTTTCTTCATTTCTTTCGTATTCTTCATCTACAAACCCTTTTACTAAAATGAAATCTTTGAAAAAATCAAAATCTACTAATTCTTGAAAATTAAAATCAATGCTTATATTATACTTTTTGCCTATTATATTTATTATTTGTTTTTTTGTAGCAAATTTGAATTTATATAAAAATAAGCAAATTTCCTTAACTATATTTTTATCAAACCTTTCTAGCATATAATCAATAGCAAGGCTATATTCTACACTATTTTTTATATTTGAAAAACATTGTTTATAACTTTCATCTATATTATAAGTTTTTATGTCCGATATATTAAAATACATATATCTCTCCTCCCACGCTATAAAAATTCGCTTCGCTTGAACGACGTGTCGGCGAAACACTTCATTTCGCCAACGATATATCCTTGCTAACGCTACTGATACATCCTTTGCTCAAAAGTTTATCTTAAAACTTCTACAACTTTACCTCTAAATTTTCCATCACAATTTTTATTTATAGTAAATAATACTTTTGAACCAACTTCTACATCTATGTTCTTATTTATAGATGGTGAAAAATAGCAAAGAACATCTTTACCAGGAGATACAGGTATAAAACATCCTGTAGGAAATAAATCCTTTATAGCACCTTGAAGTTTAGTACCTAGTATTACATCCTCTTCATTTTCTAAAGGATATGTGTAGTCATTTAATATTTTATCTATCCTACCTATTACTATATTTTTTTCTTCGTTTATTTCTACTGGGATATACTCTACCATTTTACCAATATAGTCTATTGGCTTTAAGTATTTTAATTCATCTTTAGGTATGCATATTAATGGATTGTCCCCTAATATAAATACTTCTTCTTCAAAAAAATCATTTTCTCCGTACATTAAAATTGTAGATTTTATACTTTCTTGGTTATCAAGAGCCTTTTTAAGTTTGTTTATCATAAAATACTCCCCTTTGCATTTAAATTGCCTATTAGTAATAACTTTTAATTTATCTATATTTTAACATATTTTTTGTATATTCTCCATTTTTTACCAAACTTTCTTAATAATATCTCTATAAAAATCCGCTTTACTCAAAAAATGCCATAAGTAGAAATTATAATATAAAATTAATTTCTATTTATGGCCATGTAAATTTTAATTATTCACTTATATTCTCATCCTCAGTCGTCTCAGTTTCTGATTCTTCTACCTCAGGTTTATCAACATCAGATGTTGATTCTTCAGGTTTTATATTTTCTGGCTTTGTTGTAGTCCCCTGATTGTTATTCTCTGGCTTTTGTGTAACCGTATTGTTTGTTTGTGGTGTAGATGGTTTTTGTGTAACCGTATTATTTGTTTGTGATGTAGATGGCTTTTGTGTAGCCGTATTGTTTGTTTGTGATGTAGATGGTTTTTTTTGTGTAACCGTATTGTTTGTTTGTGATGTAGATGGCTTTTGTGTAACTGTATTGTTTGTTTGTGATGTAGATGGCTTTGTTATTATAGTACTTTCTTCTTTTTTACTTTCTTCTACATCTGAGTCATCATTATCCATATCATCATCCTTTTCTTCTTCAAAATCCTCAATTGTATCCTCTCCTAACTCTAAATCTTCTTTAGGTTCTTCAATTACATGTTTAGGAGTTACATAATTATCATCTGCTGAAGATATAGTTCCTTGGCTCATAGCAAATCCAGCCGATACAAGTACAGTTGCTGCTATACCACATAATATAATATTATTTTCTTTTTTCATATTTTCTCCCCTTAAAATAATATAAATTTAATAATTATTTATGATTATATTACCATATTTTATAGTCTTATTCCATATTATAACTATTTTAAATTTATTTATAATGAATTATATATCCTTTTTTTGTTAATAATTATAAAAAATTCGCTGGGCTTGAGCGACGTGTCGGCGAAACACTTCATGTCGCCAACAGTATATCCTGATTCACACTACTGATATATCAATTTATCAAAATATGAAAGGATAATAACTATGAAAAAATTTATTGCATTTATTGTAATATTAGTATGCATTTTCCCAATAGGAAAAATTTTATTAAATACTATACCTAATAACCATAATAAAAATCAACAATCATCAATTAACAAAGCTAATCAACAACCTTCACCATCAAAAGAAACTGAAAACTCATCTACACCCACTGATAGCTTTGTAGATATTGATAATGATGAATCTAATGAAAATATACTAGTAGATGTTGGTGATAATGAATATCTTGTAGCAGTTGATTCTACTTCTAAAGAACTTATAATTAACGAAAATATATCTGACTCTAATAAGTACATAAAAATTGACTATGAAGAAATACTTCCAGTTATAAGTGATATACAAGATTATAAAAATTTATCAATCCCTCAGTATATTAGCTTATACAATAAAGTTTCACCACATATAGATACAAATATGTCTTATAGTGAACTTCTATCACTTGCGTCTAGTATAAATATTAATGATTTAAAATCAAACTACAGTGAATTTATAAAAATAAAAAAATAATAGCTAGAATATAAATTATATTCTAGCTATTATTAGTCACTAAAAGTATTTCTTACTCTTCTCCAAATATAAACTTGTGCCAAGCCTCTAAGTTAGGCTCCTTGTCCCATTCTAATACCCATCCTTTTTGTTTACTTATAATATGACCATTTCTATATTCAGCTAAAGGAAATTGAAATTGCTCTATATCCTTATCATTTATTTTAAGAACTGTATAAGCTAAGTTCATCATTTCTATAGGGCTTATATTAGTTTTTGTATTATTTAAAATAATTTCTGCACATTTTTTATAAGTTTCTACGCCTTTTTGTGCAAATTCCTTGTACACACTTTCTGCAACTTCTCTATGTCTATTATCTCTAGCAAAAGCACTATCAGTATATCTTATTCTACTAAAAGCAAGAGCTTGGTATCCATTTAATCTCTGAACTCCACTTTCCGTTATATACTCTTTATCTTTTTCATCTTTATTCTTATAGTACCCATAACAAGCATCTATATATTTATTAATTTCTTTTATATCCTTTTCTTCAACATTAACTTCAACGCCACCTAATTCATCCATAATATCCATAAATGAAACAAAGTTAACAGCTATATACTTGTCTATATCAAGGTTAAAGTTTACCTTAAATACTTCCCTTAAAAGGTCAATCCCCTCATATGCATATGCATGAGTAAGCTTTTCAGTTGAATATCCTGGTATATCAACATAAGTATCTCTTGCTATTGAGCTTATTCTAATATCTTTATTTTTACTGTCTATAGTTACAACCATCATGGAATCTGATCTATTCCCTTTTTCAATATATTCTCCATCTGTTCCAACTAACAGTATATTCGTTATTCCTTCAACCATAGTACCTTGTTCTTCTGTACTTTTTACAGCTTCATCTTTTACGTACATCTTGTTTAATTTAAAATATACATATCCAAATCCACTTAAGCAAATCGTTACTATTAGCCCAATTAATATAAGTGCCACTCTCTTAAAATGCTTCATATTTTATCTCCCTCAAATCACTATTAAATATGTCTTATATATATTAACATATTCTCTCTAAATAATCACCTATACTTAATAAAATATATTATTTTAATTATATCCGTTGCTTAAAAATTGGCATTATTTATTTAATTTGGATTTTTATATACATTAAATATTAAAAAACAAAGCTATATTATATAAGCATCACCAAAGCCTTTACTTTTAGCAACATTCAAAATATTTATAGCATTATCCTTATTTTTATAAGATCCGATACACACCTTATATAGTTTTTTATTATCTTCAATATTATACAACCTTAAAACATTATCCTTAATTACCCTAGCAATAGCCTTAAGATTATCCTCATTTTTTAAATCTTTCTCACAAAAACTATTAGATATAAAATCAACCTCAAGTAAAGCTGATTTCATAGAAGTATTCTTTAACACATATAAACCCTTACTTAATTTTACTCCCCTATTTCTAATATTAAAAATACCACTAATTTCATTACACAAACTACTACAAAACTCATTAAGATGCTTATCATTATTATTATACTGCCAAACTTCCACACCTCTAACACTACTATCACTAGCAGAATTAATATGAATAGATAAAAAATAATCAGCACCAAAATTATTAGCAAACTCTACCCTATCACCTAAAGAAACATATTTATCAGACATTCGGGTAAACCTAACATCCAAATAAACTTCCTTTAACATAGATTCTAAATACTTTCCAATTTTTAATACAACATAAGACTCCTTAGTACCACCCTTACCTACTGCCCCTGGATCATATCCACCATGACCTAAATCTATAACTAACTTTCTCATAGTAATCCCCCCATTATTTATTTTTTTAATACTTTATTTTTAATTATACCTTCATAAGTTTTCAATACTTAAATAAAATACTTTTTATAAATTTTGTATAATCAAATATCTAACCCTTTCTTTTACTATATAAATATAAAATTCACTTCGCTCATAGCGCCAACGATATGAAACTTGCTATCGCTTCGTTCATATCCGTTGCTTAAAATTTACTTTACTTGAGTGATGTGTGATTTAAATGCTTTATATGATATAAAAATATTTTTTAGGAGGTAATAAATATGTCAGTTATGGAAGGTAAAAATCCAACTTCACTAAGAATGAAATTTGATTTAGGAAAAGATGAACTTACAAACAAAACTAAAGTAAAATCTAAAACTTACTCAAACATTAAACCCGAAGCAACTTCTCAGGCAATATACGACGTTGCAACTACATTAGAAGGACTTCAAGAATTTCCAGTACTTGAAGTGGTTAGAATTGATAATACAACATTAGCATAGTATAAGGAGGTAAAATATTATGGAAATAAAAACAAAATTACTTATGACTTTTAAAACATCAGATGATAAAAAGGTGTCTATCACAGTTGACAATCCAAGAGAGGATTTAACAGAAACTGAAATAAAGGAAGCTATGAATACTATAATAGAAAAAGATATATTCTCACCTAATGGTGGCTCTTTAGTATCAGCAGTTTCAGCTAAGGTTGTTCAAACTGATACTACTGACTATGACTTAGTTTTATAAACCATGGACTCAAGTTTACAAACTCTTGTGGCTAATGTAGGATTTCCTATAGCTATTAGTATGTACTTACTAGTTAGAATTGAAGGAAAACTAAATAGCCTTACAGATAGTATAAACAAGCTTTCAAACAATATAAATATAATAAAATAAGAGGGGTATTCCCCTCTTATTTTTCATTAATAATATTATAAATCTGAGTTCTACTCATACCAAATCTTTTAGCAGTTTCATTATAATCTCCCCTAAAACTTTCCCTAATCTTTCTGTTTCTATATAACTTATTAACCATCTCAAGAGTTGGAACATAAAACAAAGTACCACCATGCATTTGAACTAAATACTTAAACCCTTCAATACCAATATTATCTACCAATTCTTTATATCTACCAGGAATATCTTTAGCAGTTAAATGCTCTAACATAAAATCACCTATCCATAAATTCTATAATTAAGTCCCTTACCCCTAACCTCAATATTAAATTTATCACACATTTCTAATATCCTGCTGCCAATAGCCTCATCAATTTTTAACAAATCACTTTTATACTTTTCAGTACTTACAATAATCGGCTTATTATTAAAATACCTATAATTTATAATCTCAAAGATAATATTAATATCTGAAGGTGTAATATTACCTTTAAATAAGTCGTCAATTAAAAGAACTCTAGCATTTTTATATCTATTTAAATACTTATTATAAACCTCGCAGTCCAAAATATTTTGCTTAATAGCAGTCATATCCTCCCTGTAGTTCATATAAACCACACCAATACCATTTTTCATAAAATTATTAGCAATTGCCAAAGATAAATGACTCTTACCACAACCAGATTGTCCCATAAAAAGTACAGAATTACATCTTTCTTTTTCGATATCTGTAAAAGAGTTAGCATAACATTTTGCAAGAGTATAAATATTTACAGTAAGAGCATTTCTTGAATAATCAAAATTATCGAAAGTCTTTTTAGAAAACTCCTTACTTATACCACTATGTTTTAAAATACTTTCAGCTTCCCTTAAAGCTCTACACTCACAAGGAACTGCTTCATTATCAATTAATATAAAAGTTCTATCATTACACTTATTACATTTATAATTCTCTTGCGTATCTAAGTTGTTCTTCACTTGGCTTTTTATAAATGTACTCATCCTCTTTCTCATATAATACGGTATGTTTGAATTCTCTAGTTGTTTTAATGTCGCTTCCATTTTCTGTTTCCCCTATATTTTTATTTTCTTTTTTATTTTTGTTTTCTTTTTCTTTTTTCTTTTGTGTACTTAAAGTATACCTATCGTTATACTTATGGTTATCTTTATCATTTACTTTATCTAAATAAATTGCCTCATCAAATAAAGAAACTATCTCATCCTTTGAAATACTTGGCTTTATAAACTCAAGCAAAGACTTATCATCAACATTTTTAAGCTCACTTCTAACACAATCTAACATTGGCTTTCCAAGCTTATTTAAATTGTACTTTCCCCAATTCTTAAGACATATCTCACGAGTATCATTATTGTACTTAATAAGCCCATAATTATTGATAAACCTGTCCATAAGAACATTAACACTTTCTATAGAAAAACCTAACTCAAAGGCAATTTGCTTTTTAGTAATCTTATAAACACCAATTTGAGTAGTATTTGGATTTGTCAAAAGATATATAAAAAATAACTTGTCCTCAGGTGTTAACTCCTCTAACACCTTTGGATCCTTCCAAAACTCAACATGAACATGTCTGTAAATTGCCATAGCTACCTCCCAATCCTAAACACTCTGCTAGTTGACGTTTTTAAATATCCATCAACAACCTCAGGAAGGTCTTCTCTTAATTTTTTAGTATCTACACTAGTTTTAGTAACACTTTTCCAAGTTATCTTTCTTTCCTTGCAAAATCCTATTTCATATTCCTTTAAATTGCTTTGAAGCTTATGTTCTATAACCTTTTTCCTACTTTCAAGCTTAGATATACTTGAAACAATTTCATCATATTCCTCTATACATTCATATAAACTTTCATCTAATATAATAGTCTCATTAATACTATTTGCATAAGTCTTTCTTAAAAACTTACCACAATCATCACTTCCAAAAGGCAACTGACAATTATTTAAATCCTCTTTATTACTCTTAAAAATATCCACAAACCTCTTCATCTAAAAAATCCCCCTTTAATTTTTTAATAAAATATAACTGACCCTTACCTGTTACATAAGTTGTAATTTTTATAGCTATCCCCTCAGAAGTTGTAATAGCCATTTGTCTAGTTTTGAACAAACCCATATCAATATAAACTTGCTTTGGTTGATTTTCACCATTTTGCTTCATAATATATCCATTATCCCTAAACCACTGAAATAACCTATTTCGTCCAATATCTAACCCCAAACTATTTAAAAGCTTTGCAAAAGCACCAATACTTATACTATCATCACTTTGTGCAACAGTTTGTCCAATATTTATATATGGCTTATAATTATTCAAATCATTTATAAGCTTTTCACAATAAGTCTTTTGCTTTAAATAAGAATCCAAAACCTTAACTAAAAAAGTCTCATCCTTTACATATCCACCATCATTTCTTATAGAAGGCAAAACCTCATCCATAACCCAAGACTCAAACTTTTCAGCCTCTTCTTTTTTAGACTTAACAATAAGACGATATAAATTCCCCTCACTTATAAAAGCCCTTTGAACAATTTGAAAACTCTCTGTTCCATCCCTTCTTCTTCCAGTTTGTACCCTGGTATCGTGAAACACGATACCAGGGTATTTGCAATGTCTTTTTATAGCATCATTAGGATTTTTATAACCTAAAATCCTTGCAACTTTAATACCTTCAAAATAAGGCTTATTATCAATACTTATAACTGCAACATCCCCAAAATCTTCATTAGTAAAAACCTTTAATCCATTCAACTTTATCCCTCCTGTTTTTATTATTTTAAGATTGCATTATCAAAAAAGATCTCATTAATTTCATCAAAAGTCAAATTTAAAAATGAAACAACCCTAGCAGTTTCCTCAATATTAAAAAGACTTTTACCATTTTCCTTGTAATTATAAGTTTGCCTTGAAATTCCTATACCATCAGCAACTTCATATTGTTGATATCCTTTATACAATCTTGTTCTTTTTAATAAATTTAAATTCAATTATGTCCACCCCTATTTGATTTATTTCTTGTTTATATTTATATCTTAACGTTTATATATATTTGATGTAAACAATTTTCCTAATTTATAAAAAAATTTTGACACAATTTATCAAAAATCATAATAAATTATTTGTTTTTGTAGCATTTTTAATATAATAAAGGAAGAGCTATAAGCTGATATTTTTGCAGCAGAGGCAATTATTGATGATGATACTTTTTTAGATTATCTTAAGTTTTACAGGTATACTGATACTCAGATTGCCTGTGATTTAAATATACCTGTAAAGTATGTTAGGCTTAAGTTTGAAAACTTTGATAAATCTAAGCTTTTATAAGATAGATTTATGTAGCTTTTTGTCGTACGATAAAAATTGTTATTTATTATAAATTTTAGTATAATTTAATAGCATTAAGTATAATTTAACGGCATATTAATTGCATTATTAAATCGTTTAATCCATAAACATTATATATTTTGAGCATATATAATACGATTTAAAATTCGCTACGCTCATGTCGCCAACGATATGACGCTAGCTAACGCTTCGGTCACATCCGTTGCTTAAAATTCGCCGACGAAAAAATACACCCTTATGGGTGTATTTTTTTATATTTTTAATTATATATTTCTATTTTTTGTTAATACTCTATGATAAGTAAAATTAATATGAGTCAAGAGGTGTTAAATTGGTAATAGAATTTTCAGGTTTAATATTATTAGGAATAACATTTTTATATTTAGGAATTTCAACCATATACAAGTACATAAAAAATATTTCAATAAACTACAAGTCAGAAATTTTAAATCTTTTCTTATTTTTATCTGTATTATTTATAATATCATTAACATTATTTCCAATAAGACTTGGCTATAAATTTGAAGGATTTGAAATATTTAATATAGTTCCATTTAAGATAATTATAACAATGCTTTTTGAATATCCATTAGGACAATTTATCTATAACGTTATAGGTAATATAGTTTTATTTATTCCCTTTGGATTTTTTATATACATTAAGCTTGGAAAAGATAAAACTAAAACTCTTTTAGCTGTGTTTATTATGACTTTAGGTGTAGAATTTATCCAAGGTTTTATTCCATATAGATTTTGCGATATTGACGATATAATTTTAAATACTTTTGGTGGATATATAGGTATTATCATATATAATATATTGGACTTAAAATTTAATAACAAGCTAAAAAAAATACAGACTACTTAGTAATCTGTATTTTTTCTTAAATATATCATTTTAATAGCAATATAACTATTTTTTAGTAACTGCTACTTTTTCTTTTGATGCTTTAGACTCTTCTTTAATAGCTTTACTTTTTAAAAATTCAATAAGTCCATCTCTAAGTTCTGGTCTTTTTAAAGCAAAGTCTATTGTAGCTTCTAAAAATCCTAGCTTGTCCCCTACATCGTATCTTCTTCCTTCAAAGTCATAAGCATATATAGCTTCATGACAAGCTAGAGTTTTTAATGCATCAGTTAATTGTATTTCTCCGCCTTTACCTGGTTCTTGATTTTCAAGTATATCAAATATAGCAGGTGTTATTATGTATCTTCCTAGTATTGCTATGTTTGATGGAGCATCTTCAACGTTTGGTTTTTCAACCATGTCTTTTACTTTGTATACTCTATCTTCTATATGTTTAACATCAAGTATTCCGTATTTATCAGTATCTTCTTTAGCTACTTGTTGAACACCTAGTACTGATGTTTTATATTCATCGTATGCATTTATAAGTTGTTTTAAACAAGGAGTTTCTGCATCTACTATATCATCTCCAAGAAGTACTGCAAAAGGCTCGTCTCCTATAAAGCTTTTTGCACAGTGTATTGCATGCCCTAGCCCTTTTGGTTCTTTTTGACGTATGTAGTGTATGTTTACCATGTTTGATATGTCTTGAACCATTTTAAGCATTTCTTTTTTTCCTTTTTGCTCAAGCTCTAGTTCAAGCTCTACACTTCTGTCAAAGTGATCTTCTATACTTTTTTTGCTACGTCCTGTTACTATTAGTATTTCTTCTATTCCTGATTCTATTGCTTCTTCTATTATGTATTGTAGTGTTGGTTTATCAACTATTGGAAGCATTTCTTTTGGTTGTGATTTTGTTGCAGGTAAAAATCTTGTTCCCAGTCCTGCTGCTGGTATTATTGCTTTTCTTACTCTTTGTTTCATAATTTTACTCCGTTTATATTGATTCTATTTCTAATTCTGTCTCTTTATTTTTAAGTACATCTTTAAGCTTTTCAAGTGCTGGAACTAATGTACACCCTATTATAAAGAATATTATACTAAATGAGTCAATACTCATTGGTGGTCTTGGTATTTCAAGAGATGTAGGTCCCATTATAACTGAGTATACAGACCCTATCATAAGACCTATAATACAGTATATAGTTTGTGACCTAAAGTTTCTAAGTAAATGTCTTACTGTTCTCACAGTTAATAAAACACCAAGTAAAACACCACATCCAAATATTAATATTCCTGGTAAGTAATCAAAGTTTAATTTTAATATTTCTTTTATACCATTAAGTATTGGTGCATATAGTCCAAATATTAAAAGTATTGTTGATCCTGATATACCAGGAAGAACCATTGCTGATATGGCAATTAGTCCAGATATAAATATATATCCTATAAATATTGGACTTAAGTTATCTAACTTAATAGAAAAACTTTGACCAGTACTACTAACTGGATTAAAGTATGTCATAGCTCCAACTACAAGTGTTCCTATTATTAAAAATATAATATTTCTTTTATTGTTACTTAATGTTTGTCTTTCTGATTTAACTATTAGTGGAATGGATGATATTATAAATCCTAAAAACAATGAATTTATTTCATATATATTTTTTTCAAATATATTTGTTATAAATAATACTGATAGTATAAAACCTACAACCCATCCTATTCCTATTTTAGATAGAAATTTAAATGATTTTATTCTACCACTTTTATTACTAGATATCAGGTTATTTAATGCATTTACAAAATCATCGTAAAAACCTAATATAAATGCTATTGTACCTCCTGACACTCCTGGTACACTGTCAGCTAAGGCCATACAAAATCCTCTGATAAAATTTAGTATATACACAGTTCCCTCCCTAAAAATTATTTTATAAATATTAAATAAAATAGCCAAATATATTGGCTATTTTATTTATTTCTATTCAACTGTTAATGCAACTTCTTTAATATCTTCATATCCATTAGGATTATTACTTTGCCATCTCCAAGAATCTTCACACATTCTATCTATACCAAACTCAGCTTTCCAACCAAGTTCATTGTTAGCTTTTGTAGGATCTGCATAGCACATTGCAACATCCCCTGGTCTTCTGTCGACTATTTTATATGGTATTTCTTGTCCACTAGCTTTTGAGAAAGCTTTTACCATATCTAATACACTATATCCATTTCCAGTTCCTAAATTATATGTAACTAGTCCACAGTTAGTTTTTAACTTATCAAGTGCTTTTACATGACCTTTTGCTAAGTCAACAACATGTATATAGTCTCTTACACCAGTTCCATCATGAGTATTATAATCATCACCAAATATACTAAGTTCTTTAAGTTTTCCAATAGCAACTTTTGTTATATATGGCATTAAGTTATTTGGTATTCCGTTTGGTTCTTCTCCTATAAGTCCACTTTCATGCGCTCCTACTGGATTGAAATATCTAAGTATAGCTATATTAAAACTTGGATCCGCTTTAGATATATCTCTTAACATATCTTCTATCATAAGTTTTGTTGCTCCGTAAGGGTTTGTTGTACTTAATGGAAAATCCTCAGTTATTGGACATGTATGCGGATCACCATATACTGTTGCTGATGAACTAAATACAAAGTTTTTAACGTTATATTTTTTCATTAAATTAAGTACTGTTAATGTATTTATTATGTTATTACTGTAATACTCTAATGGCTTTTCTACAGATTCACCTACAGCTTTATATGCTGCAAAGTGTATTACTGATTCTATTTTATTTTCTTTAAATACGATTTCTAATTCTCTACTATTTGTAGTATCAATTTTATAAAACTTAAAATCTTTATCCGTTATCTCTTTAATTCTATCTAAAACTATAGGATTACTATTAGAAAAGTTATCTACGGTTATAACTTCTTTATCAAGATTAAGTAATTCTACTACAGTATGACTTCCTATATACCCAGCTCCACCTGTTATTAATACACTCATTATATCCCTCTTTCTAATGTATAAATTATTTCTTTGAAAATATCATATTTTTATATACTACAATAATTAAGGCATATATTTCCTATGAAACTTTTCCCACAGTGTATAGCATATCCAAGTCCTTTTGGTTCTTTTTAACATATGTAGTGCATATTTACCATGTTTGATATATCTTGAACCATTATAAGCATTCTTTTTTACCTTTTTGCTCTAATTTAAGTTCTAACTATATACTTCTATCAAAGTGGTCTTCTATAGATTTTTTACTTCTCCCTGTTACTATTAGTATTTTTTCTATACCAGATTCTATTGCTTCTTCTATTATGTATTGTAGTGTTTGTTTATAAACTATAGGAAGCATTTCCTTTTCTTGAGATTTTATTGCAGGTAAAAATCTTGTTCCCAGTCATGCTGCTTGTATTATTGCTTTTCTTACTCTTTGTTTCATATTTAACTCTCTCTATGTAACTTTAAATTATACTGATTCTACTTCTAATTCTAGTTCCATCACTTTAAAAACTTTCTTAAGTTTTAAAGTGATGGAACTAATACATATCCTATTACAAAAAATACTATACTAAAGGTTTCTATACTCATAGATGATTTTGGTATTTCAAGAGATGTTGTTCCCATTATAACTTAGTATATAGAACCTATCATAAGATCTATAATACAATATATTGTCTGTGGCCTAAACTTTTTAAGTAAGTACCTAACAACTCTTACAGTTAATAAAATACCAAGTATAACTCCAAATTCAAATATTAATACACCTGGTAAGTATTCAAGGTTTAATTTTAATATTTCTTTTTACAACATTAAGTATTGGTGCATAAAGCCCAAATATTAAAAGTATTGTTGAACCTGATATACCAGGTAATACTATTGCTGATATTGCAATTAGCCCTGATATAAATATATATACTATAAATAATGTATTTAAGTTTTATACTTTATAGATAAACCTTGACCTCTACTACTAACTGGATTAAAGTAAATCATTGCTCCAACTACGATTATTCCTCTTATCAAGAATATAATGTTTTTATTTCTCATTTAATTATTAATGGAATAGATGATATTATAAAACCTAAAAACAAGCAGCTTATTTGATATATATTCTTTTCAAATATATTTGTTATAAATAATAGTGATAGTATAAATCCTATAACCTATCCTGTTCTTATTTTAGCTAAAAATTTAAATGTATTTATTCTACCTAGCTTATCACTAGATATCAAGTTATTTAATAAATTTACAAAGTCATCATAAAATCTAAGTATAGATGCTATTGTATCTCCTGATACACGGTCAGCTAAGTCAATACAAAATTCTCTAATGAAATTTAATATGTATATTGGTACCTCCATAAAAATTTACTTTGCCATTTCCAAAATTTTTCACAAGTACTATTTATAATTCTTCGATATTATTGTATCAACTTCATAAAATTTAAATTCTTTGTTCGTTATTTCTTTTGTTTTATCTAATACTATATCATTACTATTTTAGAAGTTATCTACTATTATAAATTTTTATTAAGTTTAAGTAATTCTAATACAGTATGACTTCCCATATATCCATATCCATAAGTTGTTAAAATCCTAATCTCATTCATTTTTATAATTATTATATTATCCTTAATTATTTTTCAATTATTAAGTTTATTAATTTTTTATATTACTTTAATAGTATCAGTTTAAGTGTATATACAGAGTATACTTACATTTATATAATTTTTAATTTGAATAGTGACTACTTAATATATTTTTAGTTACTTATTATCTTATTTTTATTATAGTTTTTATTTTCCTTAATGAAGATTTCATTATCTCCATATAAATACCTGTTTGAACACATTTTTTCATAGATTTTTGATAACCTTGTTCATTATATAGTTTAAAGAATTTATTTCTCTTATTTATATTATAGTAATTATGTGATTTATATATATATTTAGCATATGTCCATTCTAATTGGAATAAATTAAATTGTTCCTTTAGTGTAGTCACAATACTTTGACCTTTTTCTGTATTCGCTATAATAAGAGATATACCCTTCTGGTCATTTAGCTCTGGTTTGTATTTATTTATCCCCCAGAAATCTGCTACTGTAATATCAGCTAAATGTTGTTGATTACTATACTTACAGTCAAAACAACATTTTCTTAATATTGTATTTTGTTTTAAAAATGACTGCATATACCAATCTGTTCGCCTATTTGTATTTAATATTTCATTATCTTCAAATTCTATTTTTAGACTATAATTAGACCATGGTTTTATTTTATGATTTTTCGGTCTAAAATCTATACTTTTTATTTTTTTACCTTTTTTATTTTCTATATAATTTAAATGTTCTCGTAATATTTTTGGTGATGGAACTCCATGACAAATAAAGTCACACAAAATTAATTTATTATAATTTTTATGATTTTTAAGAATCTTTTTTACTCCGGCTACATGGCATGCGCTTCCTACAAATAGTACTTTCTTTCCCATATCTAAATCTTGCTTGATATTACTTATTGTATCTTTTAGTTCAGATTGTACATATTTAGATTTTCTCATATCTTCTAATGTTGCTTCCTTAGTACTTATGTAAACTGCATTTCTAGTTTTATAATCAAATACAGTTCCATAAACTACTCCATCTTGATTTAATACATCATTAGCTAATTCTGTAAAAAAACCTCCTGATGAACTTAGCTTTCTTACTTGTTCATTTTTTGTCCAACCATACCAAGCATTTTCGAATACTGGTCTTTTATCTGGATCTAATTCTGGACATACACGTTCACATTTATTACAACTGATACATTTTTCTTTATCTATTTGAGGATATAAAAATCCATCACTATGTGCTATCATTTTTATACAGTTTGTTGGACATGCACTATAACATGCCGTACAGGCTGTACAAGAATTTAAATTTTCTATTTTTTTCACTTATATTTTGCTCCTTATAACTATATAGTCATCTCTTTTATTTTTTTACTTTTTATAAGTTTATTTTTTAAATTTGTTGCTTGCATTTTTAAATATTTAAATTCTCTAGTCCTCCAATACAATACATAGAAAATTATATTCGTTATAAATATACATCCAATAAGTTTAGTGATAAATGCATTTAATCCCATTAATCCTAATCTTATAGTTAGATTTGATAGTAATATATTAGATATTAAACCTACTATAAGTACTGTAATTGTGTATATTATGTATCTATATAAATAAACTGAGGCTGATTTATTGAATGTATTTTTATATATAATACGTGGCTCATACCAACTCAATACTAATATTCTACTCACTAATGTACCTAGTACAACTCCAAGAATACCATACCTATTAACGAACAATAATGATATTATTATATTTATAATTGCACCAATTATAGGTCTATATTTACCTTGTATGTATAATCCTAATGTATTTCTAAATATCATAGTAGGATTATTCATACCTAAGAAGTAGAAATTCAATACTATTGCCAATGTAGTTGCTGTTCCTAATAAATAATCTGAACCTGCCCATATTTCAATAAAAGGATTTATCAATACATATAAGCATATAGTACAAAATCCATATAACCAGAATGCTGTAAATAATAGTATATGATACATAAATTCTTTCTTTTCTACATCATCTCCAGCATTTAGATTACCTACACTCGCAGTTAGAGCATTAAACACTTGATTTAATATACTATTTATTGAATTAACTATCATAGTATAATTAGAATAAATGCCTACTGTTATTACACCTACAAATGTAGAAATCACAATATTATCCAATCCTACTGTAAGTAATGTTCCTACTTTATATATTATAAGCGCTTTTACATTTTTAAATATATTATACATTTCTTCTTTATCTAAGCATTCTCTATCTTTATTTTTAAGCATAGGATAGATTTTATCTGCCTTACTAGATATATATATATTTGTAATGATAGTAGATACTATTTGCACTATTAAATAATTAATAAAACTTTTTGTAACTATTAACATAATAATTTGTAGTATTGAACTTAACAAATTGAATATATTAGTAATTATTGTAACAATATATTCTTTTTGATCTGCTATAATAAGCGACCTTTTATATGCAAACAAATATGATATTACTGAATTTAATAAAAATAGTACATATATTAAAATTAGATTTTCATTAATATTTGGAGGATTTTTAATTATATACTTTAAAAATGGAACTAATAATAGCCCTAAAGTTAAAACGATTATAGCAATTATCCTATACGATTTTTCGTATAATCCCATTAATGCTTTAACTTTTTTATTATCTTTTTGAGCTAAAGGTTTATACAAACTAAATATTATCGCATTTCCTATTCCTAGCTCAGCTAATGATAAAATAGATAGTATATTTGTAAAGAGTCCATTTACACCTAGATATTCACTCCCTAAATAATGTATAAATATTGTCCTAACAAAGAATTGAGTAAATATAGTTAAAAATTTTCCACCTATACCAAAAACTATATTAACTAATGAATTTTTAGACCTCATTTATTACCATATCCTTATCATTAATAAAATTATTTAAAGAATTTGTTAAAAAATTGATTGATTTTAATCTCTCATTATCTAGTTTTTTATTTACTTCTAAATAATTTATACTCGTTATTTCTATATCCTTCGCTCTATCATAAATCACCCTATCTGATAATCCTACTATATCTAAAATACCAGTTATTCTACTATTCCTTTTATTAGTACTTTTTAAAACAGTATAAAATGGTACATTTAAATTCACTGAAAATATTGTTCCATGGAAAGAATCTGTAACTACACAAGCTGCATTATTTATTAAATCAACATACTGTTGAGGATTAGGTATTACACATTTATATTTAGATACAAAATCTAAAGCATCTGTTGCTATTTTTACTACCTTGCAACCTAATTTTTTACTTATTATTTCTGCTTGTTTATCTACTTCTTTATTCCTACCTAATGTATAAATTAATACATATTTTTCATTTTGTGGTATTGATTGAGCAAATTCAATCCATTCTTCTTTATTCAATAATAATGTAGGATCTAATACTACTTGTGAATCTCTATTTGTTAATTCCTTTACTATTTCTTTTCCTCTTACTTCTCTTACTGATAAATTCTCTATCTTATTTAATAATTCTGTATATTTAGCTTTATATTTATCATCTATGTCGCTTAACCCAAAACTAGCTGCATATGATATTTTCTTATTGTCTTCCTTTATAAAATCAAGTAAATATGTTGTGTCAAATTTAGTATTATCATGATTCCATATTTGATCGCTCCCACATATTACTTTATCCCACTTTTTATAATCTTTGCTTATATCTTGATTATTCTCATATTTATTATTACTAATTTTATACATTTGACTAATTTCATTAGCAAATATATTATTTTTATATTTTCTAACTGGAAACTGTAAAAATGCATATATATTCTTCACTAGTGATTTATGTTTTCCTATATCTAAAGATTTATATGTTTGTACTTTATTTGGGCAAATATAATCTATAACTTCAACATCTGAATTAATACTTTTTACTTTTTTATATAATGCTGTTGTTTGAAGTACTGCTCCATAATTATTAGAATTATGAAATGTTAATATTCCTATTTTCATTTTTAATCTCCTTTATATTAATCTCTATTAAATAAATCCCTTGTATAAACCTTTTCTTCAACATCCATTAAATCATCTGATAGTCTATTTGATACTATAACATCACATATAGATTTAAATTCATCAAAGTCTCTTATAACTCTAGAATTAAAGAAATCTTCTTCTTCTAATACCGGTTCATAAACTACAACTTCTATTCCTTTAGCTTTTATTCTCTTCATTATACCTTGGATAGAAGATGCTCTAAAGTTATCTGACCCACTCTTCATTACTAATCTATTTATACCTACCACTTTAGGTTTTCTTGCTATTATCATATCTGCTATATGATCTTTTCTTGTTCTATTAGCATCAACTATCGCACCTATTATATTATTAGGTACATCTTCATAGTTTGCTCTTAATTGTTTTGTATCTTTTGGTAAACAGTATCCACCATATCCAAATGAAGGGTTATTATAGTGGCTTCCTATTCTAGGGTCTAGTCCTACACCTTCTATTATTTGCTTTGTATTTAATCCTCTTACTTCTGCATATGTATCTAATTCATTAAAGTATGCAACTCTTAATGCTAGATAAGTATTTGAGAATAGCTTTACAGCTTCTGCTTCTGTTGAATCTGTAAATAACGTCGGTATATCTTCTTTTATTGCACCTTCTGCAAGAAGAGCCGCAAATTTTTTCGCTCTTTCAGATTGTTCCCCAACTATTATTCTTGAAGGATATAAGTTATCATATAAAGCCTTTCCTTCTCTTAAAAATTCTGGTGAGAATATTATGTTATCTGTATCAAACATTTCTCTTACTTTTTCAGTATATCCAACTGGTACTGTTGACTTTATTACCATTGTAGCATCTGGATTTATTGATAAAACATTAGCTATAACTGCTTCTACACTTCTAGTATTAAAGTAATTTTTATCTGGATCATAGTTTGTTGGAGTTGAGATTATTACATAATCTGCATTTTGATATGCTTTATATGCATCAGTAGTAGCTACTAAGTTTAAATCTTTAGTAGTTAAATACTCTTCTATTTCTTTGTCCACTATTGGAGATATTTTATTATTTATCATATCTACCTTTTCTTGTATTATATCTACTGCTACAACTTCATTATGTTGAGCTAGTAGTATTGCATTTGATAATCCTACATATCCTGTTCCTGCTATTGCTATTTTCATGTTAATTTCCCCACTTATATTAATATATTTAATATTAAACTAAAGATAGTTCCTTCTCTTCTGTTAATATATTTTCATCAATCTTATAAAATTCTTTATACCAAGTAGCAAACTTTTCTAGTCCATCTTCTATTGAAGTACTTGGTTTAAAGTCTATTGCGTTTTCTAAATCAGATGTATCTGCATATGTTCTAACAACATCTCCTGGTTGCATTTCCATATAATTTCTAACTGCCTTTTTACCTATTTTATCTTCTAATACTGATATAAATGTTTCTAATTGTACTGGTTGGTTATTACCTATATTGTATACCTTATATGGTGCAAAACTTTCACTTAATTTATCTTTTGTTTCATCCCATTCATGATTAGATTGTGGTGCTAATGGTAATAATCTATATATACCTTCTACTATATCATCTATGTATGTAAAATCTCTTTCCATCTTTCCATGATTGAATACTTTTATAGGCTTGTCCTTAAGTATTGCATCTGTAAATGAAAAGTATGCCATATCAGGTCTTCCCCATGGACCATATACTGTGAAGAATCTAAGCCCTGTTGTTGGTATTTTATATAAATGACTATATGTATGAGCCATTAGTTCATTGGATTTTTTAGTTGCAGCATACAAACTTACTGGGTGATCTACTTGATGTTCGGTAGAGAATGGTGCTACTTTATTTCCACCATATACTGAACTAGATGAAGCATATAATAAATGTTTAACTGGGTAATGTCTACATGCTTCTAATATATTTACAAATCCGATTAAATTTGAATCAACATAAGCATATGGATTTTCTATAGAGTATCTTACTCCTGCTTGTGCTGCTAAGTTTATAACATAATCGAATCTATATTTTTCAAAAAGATTATCTATATCTTCTTTGTCTTTTAAATCTATTTTGTAGAAAGTATAGTTATCATACTTTTGAAGTATTGATAATCTTCCTTCTTTCAACCTTACATCATAGTAATCATTCATATTATCTATTCCTATCACGTTGTATTCATTTTTTAATAATAATTTTGATAGATGAAATCCTATAAATCCGCTAGCTCCTGTAATTAATATATTATTTTTCATTGCCTATCTCCTTTTTCTATTCTATATTTTAAGATTCCTTACTAAGACTATAATTTTAAGATTTATAATTATAAGTAATCAATCAATAAAATTTAATTTGTATAGTATTAAAAAGTCTTATTAAATTTTAACCTTTATTATTCTATAATAGCTTTTTTCCGCCAATATTATAGTATAAATCTTAACTATAAATGCAATTAAAATGAATAGATGATATGCATCATATATAGAATATGATTTCATATATGTCATAAGATAAAACATAAAACCACATAGTATATAATTATATATTCTACTTTCTAAACCATAAACGTTCCTTTTACAACATAAAATTCTATTAGCTTTCTTACAATATATATATATATTGATTGACATTATTATACAAATTATTAAAGCAAAAACGCCAAGTTCTCCAAATAATTCAATAATAAGATTATGTGGATATGTCTCAATCATCCCCATATTTGCTAATATTATTTCAGAATTATTGAATCCTACCCCAAATATCCATCTAAACTTATCTAATATATAATTTAAATAATTTGTATATAATACTATTCTTGGCTCACTTTTAATATCAATAAGTAATCGTTCCATTCTAGTAAATAGATCTTGAGAATAACTCTGTTCTTTACTTAAGCTAAATAAAATTAATATAATAGATATAAAAATTATTAACTTTATTATATTAGATGATTTTTTTATAGAGTCTTTAAATAATATAAATAAAACTATTATTATAGGAAATAATATATTAGATCTAGCTTGAAAGTTTAATAACACTAGTATAAATAGTAAAGATGAAAAAAATGATATAACCCTCTTTATTCTTTTATTTTCAGTTAACATATATATTAATGATATAGTTAAACTAAAACCTATAGGTAATGTTACAACCAAATAATTTATTAATTCTTTATTGTATCTTAATAGTGAATTAATATCTTGAATATTATATATAATATATGTTGAATAAAATATATTAAAATATATTACATATTCGAAAACTTTATTTATTTGATATTTATTAAATGTAAAAGCCTTAATCGAAATAAGTATACATATTATAAACTTAGACCACACAGATATATAATCTAATTGATTTCTTATTAATATTGATATTAAAGATGAAAATATAATAAATAAAGTTCCCAAAGTTATAAAGTCTATATTAATATTTATACATTTATACTTTAATACATTTCTTAATAAACACATAACAAAAAGTGCATATATGATATAATTAATTATGCTACTATTTAAAGTTTTAGTCATTACTCTAATAGCATTCATATTTAAGATCATGACTAATAATATGCATTCAATATTCTCTATAAATTTTAATTTAATCGGTATTTCTTTTAATATTGATTCATTCAAATTATAATTACTCATCATAATACTCTCTATACTTTATTTTTTCTACTCTTGAATCTAACATATAAATGTTTGTATGATTCTATATTTATTCCTATTTTAGAAATATATTTAAATATTATAGGTATATTTTTTTCTCTAATTGCAATTAAAATTATTTCAAAATAATGTGCATTCATGATTTGCACTTGTTCCTTTTTAGTATATAATTCAAAATGTTTTGTTATATTTTTAAAAAAATCTTCTTTTATTTTGATAAAATTATAAACATTAGGTCTATTTGTACCTAGTTCGGTATTTATTTTTAACAAATATTCATTTAGCACTAATATTTTATTATTGTATAAAAAGTCTAATAGTAGCTGTAAGTCTTGATGTCTTTTTAAACTTTCATTAAAATATCCAGATTCATCTAAACATGTTTTTCGTAAAACAACACTAGATGTAAATATAGATACCGTTCTATTTAAAACTTTTCTATGAAGATTTTCATCATTGTATGGTTCACATTTTCTATATGGTATATTATTTTTATAAAAAGTATATAGACAACTTATTCCTCCATAATCTGGATTTTCATTTAATTTTTTTATTTGTTTCTCTAGTTTATAATTTATCCACTCATCATCATCGTCAAGAAATGCTATAAACTCACCATTAGCCGCTTTTATTCCTACATTACGAGCAACAGCTCCATTTATATGCTCTTTTTGTTGAATATATCTAAGTCTACTATCACTTATATTTGCTAATCTTTCTTGAACAATTAAGCTATTTTCATCATTAGGATTATTATCATCTACTACAATAACCTCTATATTTTTATACGTTTGATTTAATACACTATTTACTGCACGTATTAAAGTTTCACTTCTCTTATATGTAGGAATTATACAAGAAACCATTCCTTTATACATAATCTGCCTCCTTTAATTTTATAGTATAAAGACCTCTCTTATGTTCAAAAACAGAATCAAATGCAATCATATTTCCACTTCGATTCCATCTAGGATGCAAATCACATCTAAAATCATTATCGTATTTAAATGGAGAAAATACTCTTGCGACTGTACTTATATTATTATTATTTATAACATATATGCTAGAAACTCTCGATCTATCTGGATATGTATCTGTTAGTATAATCTCATTGTTAGGTGAATAACTAGGATGTCCATCTTTTTTTAACTCAGGAAACATACATTCATATTGATTAGTCTTATCTTTCATTAAATAGTAACCATTTCCTTTATCTTTTTTATTTAAATAACCAATTATTTCATTATCATTTTTCCAATTACAATGAGATACCATATTATCATCACTTAAATTATACATATCTGTACCATCTACATTCACAGTTATAAGTCTTGTATATTTTTTATTTCCTTGAAGCCATCTATGAAGTACCATAAATCTATTTCCTGATGGATTCAACATAATATGATTTACCTTATGATCTGCATTTACCATTTCTTCTCTTGTTTCAAAATTTAAAAAGTCAGTATATTTAAGTATTGAACTTATTTTTCCTGTTTCTAATTCAATTTTCCATATACAAGTTTCATTTGGACATCCATCTTTATTTACTTCTTCTTTATTAGAATATCCATATCCCTTTCTTAATCTATGAAGCCTAGAAAAGTCAAGCGATAATGCAAATTTACCATCATTTGATACACTATAGATAGGCATTGGTATCTTCTTTTCTTCTTTAGTTTTTATATTTAATATTACAGAACAGTATTCTCCATCTCTAAAATCATTATATATTATTTTTTCTGAATAATCAGGTCCTAACCATTGAAGCATACATCCCTGTTGTACATTCCATGAATTAGTTTTTCCAATAACCTCATAAGAATTATTATTTTGTGTATCAAATAAAAGTATCTCTGCTATTTGATCATATGGTGCAACATCTTTGTATGTATTATTTGTTCTAAGACATAACATATATCTATCATTTACATCCCATGGAGATTTATCATAATATCCAAAGAAATATTCCATTTCATCATTTGGTGATATCCTTTCTATATTACCTTCTGATTTAATTTTTGGAGAAACCAAGTACATAGATAATTGATAACTTCTCTTTACTACTTTTTTTACTATAGGAAAAGAGCTTAATACATTATTTATTCTATCTTCTATTTGTTTTATCATTAAATAACCGTCCTTTATAACTTTAATTTCTTAAAAATCTACTATATATCTTATCCTGTATAAATATAGGGCAGATAAATACAAATAATTGTGCTAAACTAACTATAATAAAATCGTTAAAAGATGATATATTACTTTTCCATAAACTATACATTAACTCGATTTTATTTTTTGTAGTATTCCAACTCTTTCTTCTTTTCGCTGCATCATTACCTGTTCTAAATAAAACTAATGCTTTATCTATATTTTTACCTTTGCATCCTTGATTAAGCATTTTTGCGAATAGCTCCATATCCTGACCTCTTTTTCTATTTGGATATCCTCCTATTTGTAAAACTTTACTTTTTCTATACATTACACTGGGATGATTAAATGGATTTCTTCTCTTACTAAACATATATATTTCTTCATGAGTTAAAGGTACTTTACGTGTTGATACTATATTTATTTTTTCATCAATAAATTCATCCACAAAACTTCCTATTATATCTATATCTTCATTTTTTATAAGTTCGTTTATTTGAATTTCACATCTATTCGCTATTGAAATATCATCACTATCCATTCTAGCAATTATTTCATTTCTACAATGACTTAATCCTATATTTAGCGCAGATCCTAAACCTACATTTTCTTTTAATTCTACGATAGTAAATAAATCAAAATATTTATTTTTATATTCATCAATTGTATCATCTAATTCTTTAGTCAATACTCCATCTTTAACTACTACAATTTGATCAGGTTTAACAGTTTGATTAATCATACTATTTAAACTCTCTCTTAAGAATTCACTATTTTCTTTACAATATACTGACATTAATACACTATATTTTATACTCATATCTAATTATATTTCCTTTTTAATTATTATATATCTATCTCGCTCCGTCTCCTGTTAAAACAACTTTAACAGTCCTAAATATTATCCTTATATCTATAAAAATATTTCTATTTTGAATATAATCTATATCCCACTTAAGCTTTTCCTCTGGCGTCATATCATATCCACCATTAACTTGAGCCCAACCAGTAAGTCCTGGCTTAACCAATAATCTATTTATAAATCCATCTATATCTTCATTAAACTGCATAGTAAACATAGGTCTCTCTGGCCTTGGTCCAACAATACTCATATCACCTTTTAATATATTAAATAATTGTGGTATTTCATCTATTCTAGTTTTTCGTATAAAATTACCTACCTTTAATATTCTTGGATCATTATTTTGTGCCCATTGTGCTCCATACTCTTCAGCATCAACTCTCATTGACCTTAATTTGTAAACATTAAATAACTTACCATGCTTACCAACTCTCTCTTGCTTATATATTATAGGACCATTATCCTCTAACTTTATAAGTATTCCAAATATAATAACAAGTGGTATTCCTATAATTAGTCCAATAAGTGATAAACCTATATCTAATATTCTAGAATATACATTGTATACTATACTTTCCTTAACTAATGAATAATCTAAATTGTTTTTTACCTCATTTTGATTAAATGAATCTAAAAATTCCTCTTTAACCGCTATCATACTCAATACATAACCCCCACACTATTTAATTTTTCAATTTTTGTTAATTAATATATTAACTTATAATGCAGCTGCTTTTTTCTTATTTCTACCTTTTCTTCCACTTTCATGTTGGTAATAATAATTGTAATAATTATAACCATTACCCTCAGACTCAAACTTATTTAAAACTGCACCAATTATATTAGCTCCAACATCTTCAAGCCTTTTCTTTGCAATTTTTGCCATTTCAATATCGCATTGCTTGCTTCCAACAACAAAAACACATCCATCGCTGTAAGTTGATATTATTCCTGCATCAGTAACAATTCCAATTGGTGGTGCATCTATAAATATATAATCATAATACTCTCTTAAACTTGTTATAAATTCCTTCATTTTCTTCGAACTAAGTATTTCCGATGGATTTGGAGGCATCGCTCCACATGTTAAAACATGTAAGTTTTTAACATCTGTACAATGTACACACTCTGCAAAAGCTTTGTCTTTTAATAAAATATCAGTAAGCCCATTTATATTACTAATATTAAACATTCTGTGAACACTCGGGTTTCTTAAGTCCCCTTCAAGTAATAATACCTTTTTTTCAAGGTTTGCAAAACTAACTGCAAGATTTGCTATTACTGTTGATTTTCCTTCATTTTGCATTGAACTAGTAACATTTATAATCTTCATTTCTTTATCTAAGTTTGAAAATTCTATACTAGTTCTTATTCCCCTATAGCACTCTGAAATAGGAGATTTTGGATTTCTTATACTTATTATTTTTTCTAAAACTTTACTCATATTTTCCTCCTATTTATTAAGCCATATCTTCATTAGGTATTACACCAATAACTGATAATCCTAAGTGTTTTTCTATATCTTGTGGTGTTTTTATTTTGTTATCTAAATACTCTATTAAAAACACTATAAATAATCCAATCATCATACCAAGAACTGCCGCAATTGCAATATTCATCATCTTATTTGGCTTTACAGCATCCTTTGGTAATATTGCTTTGTCTATTACTTGAATATCATTTGCTTTAGTTATTCTTTTAGCTTCCTTTGTAAATACCTTTGGTATTTCATTTGCTATATCTCTTGCCTTTTGTTTATTTGTATCTTGAACACTTATACTTATAATTTGAGTATCTTTTACCGGAGATACAGTCACTTTATTTACTAAATCTTCATATTCATTATCTAATTTTAAATTTTTTATTACATCTTCTAAAACTGCTCTTGACTTTATTATCTCCCCATATGTTACTGCAAGTTTTTGAGTAACATTAAATTGATCTCCTGTAATCATTTGAGTTTCTTCATTTTTTTCAGTATTTACTATTAAAGTTGATTTTGCTTCATATACTGGCTTTAACATAAAAAAGCTTATTATTCCACTTACAACTGCTGCTATTACTGTTATAAGTGCGATTATCCAAAATCTTTTTTTTATTATTCCAAAATACTCCCTTAGATCAATTGTTTCTTCCATTATTTCCTCCATTTATCTACTTTTTATTACTTTTTACTTATTTCGATAAGTATAAAAATAATATATCACTATTCGAGTTTTTTGTATATATATTCGATAAAATTTCCTGTATTTTTCATAATAAACTTTTTATGGTTATATATATAATTGCTATATTTTAGTCATTTTAATCAACTATTTAAAGATAGTTAAATTTACCTGAATTCAATAAAAGGTTCGCTTCGCTTGAGCGACGTGTCGGCGAAACACTTCATTTCGCTAACGATATATCCTTGCTACCGCTACAGGTACATCCGTTGCTTGAGCCACTGCGTGGGCGAATCATTTCAAAATGTAATTTTTTACCTTTATAAGGCTATTGATATTACTTATATTCATAGATTATCCACAATTTTTTTCATGTTATAGTTTCTTTCTATGTAAAAAAGAGAAGGTATATGATTTTAATAAAATCATATACCTTCTCTTTTTCATTAATATTTATCTATTTCTTCTAATAGTTCTTCAACTAATCTGTCTCCATTTATTTTTCTGACTATCTCACCTTTTTTAAATAAAAGTCCTTCACCTTTACCACCAGCTATACCAATATCGGCTTCTCTAGCCTCCCCAGGACCATTAACAGCACATCCCATAATAGCCACTGTTATGTCTTTTTCCATATGGTTTATCTTTTCTTCAACTTCGTTAACTACACTTATAAGGTCTATATTACATCTTCCACAAGTTGGACAAGATACTACTTTTATCTTGTCATTTAATAATCCTAGACTTCTAAGTATTTCTTTACCAACTATAACTTCTTCACAAGGATCTCCTGTAAGAGATATTCTTATAGTATCTCCTATCCCTTTAAGAAGTAATGCTCCAACCCCTATTGATGATTTTATAGTTCCTTTTTTAACACTTCCTGATTCTGTTATACCAATGTGTAATGGATAGTCTACTTGCTTTGATATAAGTTCGTATGCCTCTAATGTTTTGTATATATCAGAAGACTTTAAAGATATTACTATATTTCTAAAATCTAAGTCCTCTAGTATTTTAACGTGATTCATTGCACTTTCAACTAAAGCTTCAGCAGTTGCAGATCCATACTTTTGTAGTAATTCTTTTTCAAGTGATCCACCGTTAACACCTATTCTTATCTTTAAGTTTTTCTCTTTACACTTTTCAACAACCATTTTTACTCTGTCTATGCTACCAATGTTTCCTGGATTTATTCTAACTCCATCTACTCCTTGGTCTATTACTTCTAGTGCTAGTCTATAATCAAAGTGTATATCTGCAATTACTGGTATATTAACTTCTGATTTTATTTTTGCTATATTTTTAGCCGCAGTCATGTCAGGTATTGCAACTCTAACAATATCACATCCAACGTCTTCTAATCTTTTTATTTGTGCTATTGTAGCTTCTGCATCCCTTGTATCTGTGTTAGTCATTGATTGTATACTTATAGGATTATTACCTCCTATTTTAACATTACCAACACTTACTTCTCTAGATTGTCTTCTTTTATACATTTTTTCACCTTCTTCTTGAGTCATCTAAAATAGCTTTAATGTTTACAATATTCAAAAGATATATCTTTAATTAAGATACATCCTTTGATAATAAATATTTTATAAAAGTTTACTATATTTATTTAAATTGTAATACACTAATATATTATAATTTAAAACAATTTTAATATATCTTTATACGTTACAAATAGCATGAATCCCATTAAGACCATTAGTCCTACTGAGTGTATCATAGCTTCTTTGTTTGGATCTAATTTCTTTCCTCTTATAGCTTCTATACCTAATATTAATAATCTTCCACCATCAAGTGCTGGTATAGGAAGTAAGTTTAATATTCCTAGGTTTAAACTTATTACTGCTGCTATATATATAAGGTTAATAATACCCATTTTAGCTGCATCTGAAACTATTCCTATAACTCCAACAGGTCCTGCTACTGAGTTTTCAAATCCTCCTGGTATAGTTCCTGTAAATAGTTGAACAACAAATGTTAACATTTGCTTAATCATATCCCAAGTTGCTACAAATGCTTTAGGTATTGATTTTATTATGCTTTTTTCGTAAACAGGTGATATACCTATAACATATTTTCCTTGTTCATTTTTTTCTGGTGTTATAGAAAAATCTTTAGTGGTATTATCTCTTTCTACTTTTATATTTATTGGTTGAGAAGTTTCTTTTTGTAAGTTGTTAACTATATCATCCCAAGTTTCAATTTTATGTCCATTTATTTCGATTATTTTATCGTTAACTTGAAGTCCTGCTTCTACTGCAGGTGTATTTTCTAATACTTTTCCTAATACATTAGTATTACTTGGAGTTCCCATGTATGCAAATACTGGTATAAGAAGTAATACTGTTAATATTATATTGAAAAATGGACCTGCAAATATTATACTTGCTCTTTGAAGAAGTGTTTTTTCTCCAAAAGCACGAGGATCATTTGATTCTCCATCTTCACCTTCCATACTTACATACCCACCAAGAGGTAAAAGTCTTACAGAGTATTTTGTTTCGCCTTTTTGAGTACTATATATTTTAGGACCCATACCTATTGAAAATTCGTGTATTCTTACACCTGCTTTTTTTGCAAATAGGAAATGTCCTAGTTCGTGTATAAATACTATTATTCCAAATAGTATTATTGCTGCTATTATAGTCAAGTTTGTTTCCCTCCTTTTTAGTAGGCCCGCTTGATGAGACTATATAAGTTTCACTCCATGCTTAAAAATTATCGCCAACGATATACCCTCGTTTCCACTTTGGGTATATCCGTTGCTTAAAATGTCGTTTCAACTTATATATTAGCATCTTCGCTCAGTAGTTATATGTAATTAATATCAAATTCATTGATTTAGTTAAATATAATTATTGAAAATACTATAGTATAAAAGTCTATATTTTAATATCATAAAATTATATTTAAATTTCAATATTAAATCATAATAGATTATTTAATTAAACTTTTTACGTATTCTCTAGTCCATCTGTCAACTTCTAGAATTTCTTCTAAAGTTGGTTCTTCAATACTTTTATGTGCGTCTAGTGTTTCTTTTATGTATTTTGGTATATCGTAAAATCCTATTTTATCTTCTAAGAATGCTTCAACTAATACTTCATTTGCACTGTTTAGTACTGCTGAATATGTACCTCCCATTTTTAATGTTTCATATGCTAGCTGTAAACATGGGAATGTTTCTAAGTCTGGTTCTTCAAATGTTAGTGTTGCTATTTTAGTTAAGTCTAATCTTTCAAATCCATTTTCAAGTCTTTCAGGATATGTAAGTGCATATTGTATAGGAAGTCTCATATCTGGACATCCAAGTTGAGCTATTACTGAGCTATCGTTAAATTGAACCATTGAGTGTATTATACTTTGTGGATGTACAACTACATCTATTTGATCAACTTCTACGTCAAATAGCCATTTAGCTTCTATTACTTCAAGTCCTTTATTCATAAGTGTAGATGAATCTATACTTATTTTTCTTCCCATTGACCAGTTAGGGTGCTTTAATGCTTCATTTTTAGTTACATTTAATAATTCTTCTTTTTTCTTTCCTCTAAATGGTCCACCTGATGCAGTTAATATTACTTTTTCTATTTCTTTATAGTTTTCTCCATTTAAGGATTGGAATATTGCACTGTGCTCACTGTCTACTGGAAGTATTTTAACTCCATTTTTCTTAGCTTCACTCATTACAAGTTTTCCTGCACATACTAGTGTTTCTTTGTTTGCTAGTGCTATGTCTTTTTTGTGTTTTATTGCTTCTAATGTTGGAACAAGACCTATCATTCCAACTATTGCTGTAAGTAGTACATCTATTTCAGGAAGTGATGATATAATCTTTAATCCTTCCATTCCACTTAATACTTCTATGTTAATATCATTTGGTATCATATTTTTTAGTTTTTGTGCAGATTCTTCATTATATACTGCTACGTATTTTGGTTTGAATTCTTTTATTTGTTCAAGTAATAATTCTATACTGCTATTTGCAGATATTGCTATTACTTCAAATTTATCTTTATGTTCTCTTACAACATCTAGTGTTTGTTTTCCAATTGATCCTGTTGATCCCAGGATTGATATTCTTTTCATAATTGTTTCCTTTCTATATTATTAGTATCATACTTTATATATTATACCACTAAGTTAAACAATTTTATCCAATTTGAAATAAATTTCATTTCAAAATTGAATTTCCTTTGTATAATAATCTACTAATTTATATTTTATATGTTTATTTTTATTTTAAATATGTTATAATATTAGTAACAAAAAAGAGAAATTATAGTCTATGTGCTGTAGAGTATGGTTTCCATATACATTAGAATTTTTTAAATTTGAATTTTAATTCAAATTCATAACCACTTTTTCTACGGCCATTGAATAAGTGGTTTTTTTATTTAGTATGGAAACCACTACTCTTAGAATATAATTTCTCTAAAATTCATTATACCATATTTTAAAATTATATTATATATTTAATTAAAAAAGACCCCTATAATTACTGGGGTCTTGCACTTATTTACTAAAAAGTATAATCGCATAATATACAAATGGAGCAACTAAAATTACACTGTCAAATCTATCTAATACTCCACCATGACCTGGTATTAATTTTCCATAGTCTTTTATACCTACATATCTTTTTATAGATGATGCAAATAAATCTCCAAATTGAGCTACTATGCTTCCTATACTTCCTATTATTACCATAGCAGTCATATCTAAATTAAATAAGTATCCAAATATAATACAACCTATAGTACTTCCTATAATTCCACCTATACTTCCTTCTACAGTCTTTTTAGGACTTACCTTTGGTATAAGCTTATGCTTTCCAAATAAATATCCTGTAAAGTATGCAAATGTATCAGTAAGAAAAGCTACTATAAATATAGTCCATACATAAATTGCACCTCTTTCAAAGCTGTTTATAGTTAGAACTATAAAATCTATAGATATAGCTACATAGAATATACTGAAAAATGTTATTGCAATATCAATTACATTATTTTTACATCTTAAAAGATAAGTTATAGAGTACATAAATAATAAAAATATCATTATGTAAGTATACTCTACACCTAAATTAAGTATATTTTTTAGACCCATGTATGCTATAAATATATAACCTATATTTTCTATAGGGTGTATATCCTTTGCATTAAATGCTTTATAAAATTCTCTTAAAGCCATAGCAAGTATTACTATTTCAGCTATATATAATGGTATCCCACCAATTACAATGAATATAAATAATGGTACTAAAGCTAATGCGGCTATTACTCTTGTAAGCATATAAATTTTCTCCTTACTACTTACTTAGTCCGCCAAATCTTCTGTCTCTATTTTGATATACATATATTGCCTTTTGAAGTTCTATTCTATTAAAGTCTGGCCAGTGTATATCAGTGAAATAAAACTCAGAATAAGCAGCTTCCCACATTAAGAAGTTGCTAAGTCTTTGCTCTCCACTAGTTCTTATTATTAAGTCAGGATCTGGTATAGACTTTGTATCTAAATAATTTTTTATAGTATTTTCATTTATTTCTTCTATATTTATTTTACCACATTTTGCATCATTTAATATATCTATTATTGCATTTTTTATATCATCTCTACTTCCGTAGTTTAGAGCAAGATTTAAATTAACTCCTGTATTATCTTTAGTTAATTCGAATGCATTATTTAATTGTTCTATACAATTTTTAGGAAGCTTTGATATATCCCCTATTGTTGTAACTTTTACATTGTTGGCATGTAATTCTTTAATCTCTTTGCTTAAATATGTAGCTAAAAGAGTCATAAGTGTATCTACTTCAAGTTTAGGTCTTTTCCAGTTTTCTGTTGAAAAAGCATATAAAGTTAGATGTTTTACCCCTAATCTTTGAGATTCTTTTATTACTTCTCTTATTGCTTCTACCCCCGCTTTATGTCCTGCAGTTCTAGGAAGGAATCTAGATTTTGCCCATCTTCCGTTTCCATCCATTATTATAGCTATATGAGTAGGCACTTTTTCTAAATTTATGTCATAACTATTCATAGTTTTTGCCTCCATTATAAAATTTGCTTAAATGCAAAGATTTCTGACCCCTATTTTAGGGAGTCAGAAAACTTAGTTGTTAGTAATTCTACACCATTATCTAGTTCTGATATTTTTATGACTTTAGGAATAATAAGCTTATCCGTGTCTTTTTTACCTTGTATAGATTTTACAGTGTATGTTATGTTTTTTTCTTTGAGATACTTTTCTACTTCTTCTAATTGAAGGCCTAAAAGGTTATAATATTTATTCAATATTATACCTCCATTATATCTTTTTCTTTAGCAGTAGCAACTTGATCTACTTCTTTTATGAATTTGTCAGTTATTTTTTGAACTTCATCTTGTGCTTTCTTTAATTCGTCTTCAGTTAATTCTCCGTCTTTTTCCATTTTCTTTAATGCATCATTTGCATCTCTTCTTTCGTTTCTAAGTCTTACTTTGAATTCTTCAGCAACTTTATGAACTCTCTTAGCTAATTCTTTTCTTCTTTCTTCTGTTAAAGCTGGAACTGATATTCTTATAACTTGACCATCGTTAGTTGGGTTTAATCCTAAATCAGAGTTTCTTATAGCTTTTTCTATTTCAGCCATAGAAGATTTATCCCATGGGTTTATCATTAATGTTCTTGGTTCTGGAACTGATATAGCAGCCATTTGGTTGATTGGAGTTAATGATCCGTAGTAGTCAACTCTTACCTTGTCTAACATTTGAGCGTTTGCTCTTCCTGCTCTTATAGTTGTGTATTCATGCTTTAAGGCATCTATTGTTTTAGTCATTTTAGCTTCTAATTGCTTATGTACATCTAATTTCATAGTTTTATCCTCCTATATATTATAATACTATTATATATCTTTATCTTACTTTATATAATACTTTTAATCTATATTAAAAAATATATTTTACATTTTTTTATTTTATTAATTCTTCTAGCGAAGATGAAAAATATATAAACTGAACCGACATTGTAGCTTGGAGGGAAGGTTATATATTTTTTATCGAGCGGGGTTTAATAAAATAATTAAAATTAAGTATTATTTTACTATTGTACCTATTTTTTCACCCATAACTGCTTTTATTATATTATCTGTAGATAATTCAAATACGTGTATAGGTATTTTGTTATCCATACATAAAGATGTTGCAGTAGAGTCCATTACTTTTAATTCTCTTTGTAAAACTTCTAAGTAAGTTAATTCATCAAACTTAACTGCATCAGCATGTACCTTTGGATCTTTATCGTATACTGCATCAACATTTTTAGCAAGTAGTATAACTTCTGCTTCCATTTCAGCTGCTCTAAGTGATGCCGCTGTATCTGTTGAGAAATATGGATTTCCTGTTCCCGCACCAAATATAACTACTCTGTCTTTTTCTAAGTGTCTAACTGCTTTTCTTCTTATATATGGTTCTGCTATTTGTCTCATTTCTATAGCAGTTTGAACTCTTGTTTGAACATCTATGTTTTCAAGAGCATCTTGAAGTGCCATAGAGTTCATAACTGTTGCAAGCATCCCTATATAGTCTGCCGTAGTTCTATCCATACCTTCTGATGTTCTTCCTCTCCAGAAGTTTCCACCACCAACAACTACAGATACTTCAACACCTATTTCTTGAATTTTCTTTATTGCTACTGCTATTTCATTAACAACATCATTATTTATTCCAAAACCTTTATCTCCTGCTAGTGCTTCACCACTAAGTTTTAACAGTACCCTTTTATACATTGGTTTCATAAAAAGAAATCCTCCCTACATTCTACCTAATATCTTTTTTCAAAAAAAGAGAACACTTAAGTGTTCTCTTTTACAATTACTTAAGTTGCTTAGCAACTTCTTCTGCAAAGTTTTCTTCTTTCTTTTCTATACCTTCTCCAACTTCGAATCTAACAACTCTTCCTAAAGTTATGTCAGCTCCTACTTTCTTAGCAGTTTCTGCAACTAAAGCTTTTATTGTTAAATCTCCGTTCTTAACGAATGGTTGTTCTAATAAGCAAACTTCTTTTAATTGCTTTTCAAGTCTACCTTTTATCATTTTTTCAACTATGTTAGCTGGCTTTCCTTCGTTTAAAGCTTGTTGAGTTAATATTTCAGTTTCATGTGCTATGTATTCTTGATCTACATCGTCTCTTGAAACGTATTTAGGATTCATAGCAGCAACTTGCATAGCTATATCTCTTCCCATAGCTATAACTTCTGCATCTTTAGCAGTTGTTATCATTTCAACTAAAACACCTATTTTACCACCACCGTGGATGTATCCAGCTACTTGACCTTCTGTAGCTATCTTAACGAATCTTCTTACGTCTAATTTTTCTCCTATTGTAGCTATTCTGTTGTTTAATACTTCAGATAAAGCTATTCCTTCGCTATGAGTTTCAGCTAATAATCCAGCTACGTCTTCTTTATCAGTAGCTAAAGCCATTAAAGCAGCATCCTTAACGAAAGTTTTGAAATCTTCATTTTTAGCAACGAAGTCAGTTTCAGAGTTAACTTCTACCATAGAAGCAACTGTGTTGTCTTCGTTTATTTCTATAGCAACTAAACCTTCAGCAGCTATTCTATCAGCTTTCTTAGCAGCTTTAGATAATCCTTTTTCTCTTAATATATCTACAGCTCTTTCCATGTTTCCTTCAGCTTCTTGTAAAGCTTTCTTACAGTCCATCATTCCAGCGCCTGTAGATTCTCTTAATTCTTTAACCATTTGTGCAGTTATAGCCATTTTGAGTACCCTCCATATGTATATATTATTAATGGTAAGGGAGACCCTTACCATTAAATTGTTTTATTATTCTTGCTCAGCTTCTACTTCTTCTTCAGCACCTTGTCTAGCTTCTATTATAGCGTTAGCCATAGCACCAGTTATTAACTTAACAGCTCTTATAGCGTCATCGTTTCCTGGTATAGCGTAGTCTAATTCTTCTGGGTCACAGTTAGTATCAACTATACCGAATACTGGTATACCTAATCTGTGTGCTTCTTGTATTGCTATGTTTTCTTTTCTTGGGTCTACTACGAACATAGCTCCTGGTAATTCAGGCATATCCTTCATACCGTTTAAGTATTTTTCAAGCTTTTCTTTTTCAGCTCTTAATTTTATAACTTCTTTCTTAGGAAGAACTTCAAATACACCTTCGTTTTCCATTCTTTCTAATTCTCTTAATTTGTTTATTCTTGTTTGTATAGTTTTGTGGTTTGTTAACATTCCACCTAACCATCTTTCGTTAACGTAGAACATTCCACATCTTTCAGCTTCTTCTTTTATAGCTTCTTGAGCTTGCTTCTTAGTTCCTACGAATAAAACTGGCTTTCCAGTTTCAGCTATTTCTTTCATAGCTTTGTAAGCTTCTTCAGCTTTCTTAACTGTTTTTTGTAAGTCTATTATATATATTCCGTTTCTTTCTGTGAATATATATTGAGCCATCTTAGGGTTCCATCTTCTTGTTTGGTGTCCGAAGTGTACACCAGCTTCTAGTAATTGTTTCATTGATATTACTGACATCTTAGTCCTCCTTGGTTTTTATCCTCCGACATGGTCATCTCTCTGAAAAACCTCTTTCGTAGGCACCTTTCAAAGATCACATTGTCGTGCGTGATTATTTTATTGTTATTTTCACCTTAGATAGTATATCATAAGGATTTTAAAATTACAATATTTTTTATATCTTTTATTTTTATCCTTTTTTATCTAAATTATATACTTTTTTCTTGGACTTTAATCAGTAAATATCATTTTTATTTTAGTTATAAATGATATATTATCTACATCATTAGCGCTTATTATATCCACACTACCTATAACCTGTCCAGTTTCTGTGAAGTATTTTATTACACCTATTGTATCACCTTTTTTAACTGGATATTTTAATTCTTTTAATGTAATTTGAGATTTTAAATTTTCAGTGTTTTTTAATGTTGCATAAAGTTCATCTTCACTTTTTAATGTTACTTCTAATTCTTCTAGGCCTTTTATATATTTTTTACCTATTAATTGATCCTTTTCCATAACTTTTTTAGTAGAAAAGTTATCTTTACCATATCTTAGTATAGATAGTGATGCAGACAGTCTTTTTTCTTTATGGTTAGCACCAAGTACTACACCTATCATTCTGTGTCTTATTTCATTGTCTTTATCTTTATCTACTACCATAGAAAAGGCTAAACAATATCCAGCGTTTCCAGTGTAGCCTGTTTTTATTCCATCTACAGCAGGGATAATACCAAGTAATGCATTAGTATTATTTTTTTGGAAATTTCTTTCTGGATATGAATATGTTTGCATATCAGTTATTGCTACTACTTCTTTTTCATAGTTATCAAACATATACTTTCCAAGCTTGGCTATATCTCTTGCTGTCGATATATTTTCCTTTGGAAGAGCTTTAGGATTTTGAAGGTCATATATTGGAAGACCATTTGGGTTTACAAAACTTGTATTTATCATCCCTATCTCTTTAGCTTTAGCATTCATTCTTTCAACAAATGTTTTTTCATCTTTGCTAATATGCTTTGCTATTGCTATTGAAGCATCATTTCCTGATACTATCATAAGCCCTTTCATAAGTTCATATAGAGGTACTTTTTCACCTACTTTTAAGTGATAACTAGATCCTTTTACCTTTGCCATATCTTTATCTATTGTTATGATATCATTTTTACTTACTTCTTTATTTTCTATTGCTTCTAGAGCTATTAAAAATGTCATCATTTTACTAAGACTAGCAAGTGGTCTTTTTGCATCTGGATCCTTTTCAAACATTACTCTATTTGTTGTTTGATCTATAAGTATTGATGATTTAGAGTATCTATCTACTTTATTGTTATCATCACAATATATTAAAGTAGGTACTGATAGTATTAATACAAAGGTTAATATTAGTAATTCTTTTAGTCTTTTTCTCAAAATGCTCACCTTCTTGGATTAATAAGTATATCTTAATCTTTTCCTCTTTGTATAAATAATATATCAGTAATTATTTACTAACTATCGGATCATCCTTTTAATTATTACAGATGTCCATGCTGCACCTATTGTTATTCCAAAAAAAACTTCAAGACCTACTAATATTTTACCAATTGTTGTTGTTACTATCATATCTCCATAACCTACTGTAGTAAATGTAACCATACTAAAGTACCAAAGGTCTATATATGTATTTAGTATTTCAACTAATGAATGTTGGCTTAATGTTTTTATACTTATGCCTATTAATTCATTATTCAATGTTTTAATTCCAATAAACATATATAAAAGCGCAAATATGCTTATTGTCATAACACTTACTATTAATATATTCCAAGGTCTTTCACCATATCCTACTGTGTACTTTGATAATGCATCAAAAAATTTAGTTGATAAATAATCTCTGTAGGTTGGATAGTCTTCAACTCTTATATTTTTAGAACCATAGGCTCTTTCTTTATAATAATAATATCCAATTCTTTCATGGTCTCCTATTTTATTAGCTTGATTTCTAGCTATTCTATAGTTTATTTTACCATTTATATAGTGTTCTTTTTCATAGTCTACATCTAATAATATAAACTTTGTATAATCATCAAATTTTATTCCATCTAATCTTGGAAGATTATAAACTGAGCTTATAACTAAATTTTGCCCAGTAAATTCAACTCCCATAAATATTTTTTTATTAGAATGCTTTGAATCAAATATCACATTATTAAATATTGCTGTATATCTAAACTTGCTATTTATAAATGTTGTAAAATCTAAAAAGTTAGTTTGATTAAATATTGTTTTACCTTTAAATATATAGTTATTAAATAAAGCTTCTTTTATAAATGTTGTTTCTGTAAAATTAAGTTCTTTATAACTATAATCTATAACTTCATTTATATTGAAATTTTCTTCAAATATAAATCCGCTAAAGTCACTTATTTTTTTTTCTTTTATTAACCTTATAACTTCTTTATTTTCTTCTTTTGTTTTATGTTTTTTATGAAATATGCAGTATCCACTATCATCAGCTTCATGATTGCATATTAGTTCATTGTTTATTTTTGATGACCATTTACACTTCATATGATCCTCCAACTTTTTTACATACTATATATATTTAGTATTTTCAATTTTTATTTTTTAAATCTATAAAATTATATAATCTTAAACAACATCTCTATAGTTATAGATATAAGCATAACGAATTTTAAGCAATGGATGTATCTGACGCGACAGCAAAGATATATCGTTGGCGACATGAAGTGGTTCGCCGACACGTCGCTCAAGCATAGCGAATTTTAAGCAACGGATATATCTGACGCGGAAGCAAAGATATATCGTTGGCGACATGAAGTGGTTCGCCGACACGTCGCTCGAGCATAGCGAATTTTGGACATATTATTATAGAAACTATTAGAATAATATACATTATTGTGGTATTATAGATTAGTTATAAAGTTTTCTTAAATTAAGTAAATCTAATAACATAATATTTAAAATATTCAAAATGGAAGGTAATAACTTATGAATTTTAAAGATTTAGGAATTAGTGAAAGCATAACAAAGGTTTTATTAAAAAACGGTATATCAACACCAACTCCTGTACAAGAAGAAAGTATAAACATTATAAAAAATGGTTGTGATGTTATAGCTCAAGCTCAAACAGGTACTGGTAAAACTTTAGCATTTTTACTTCCTCTATTTGAAAATATATCTATAGATAATAATAATATACAAGGACTTATTTTAACTCCTACAAGAGAACTTGCTATTCAAATTACTGAAGAAGCTATGAAGTTAAAAGAAGGTAAAGATATAAATATATTAGCAGCATATGGTGGAAAGGACATTGGAGCTCAGTTAAATAAACTAAAAAGAAATATTCATTTAGTTATAGCTACTCCAGGTAGACTTATAGACCATATCATGAGAGGTACTATTAATCTAAAAAACTTAAAAACTGTTGTATTTGATGAAGCAGATGAGATGCTTTTTATGGGATTTAAAAACGATATAGAAACTATAATGAAAGATGTTCCTAAAAAATCTCAAGTTTTATGTTTCTCAGCTACTATGGACTCAGCTGTTAAAAAACTTGCTTATAGATATATGAATGATCCTAGTGTAATATCTATAAAATCTAAGGAAGTTACTTTAGATAATATTATTCAAGAGGTTGTTGAAACTACTGATAGAAATAAACAAGATGCTCTTTGCAAGTGTCTTGATAAGGATAATCCATTTTTATCTATAATATTCTGTAGAACTAAGGTTAGAGTTGATAAACTTGAGGAAGACTTAACAAGACGTGGCTATAACTGCGCTAAAATCCACAGTGATGTAAAGCAGTCTAAGCGTGAACGTATAATGAAATCTTTCAGAAATGCAGATATACAATATTTAATAGCAACGGATGTTGCTGCTCGTGGTATAGATGTTACAGGAGTTACTCATATATACAATTATGATATACCTGAAACTGTAGAATCTTATATTCACCGTATAGGTAGATGTGGTAGAGCTGGTGAAAAAGGATATACTTGCCTTTTCATAGATCCTAAAAATCAATCTATGTTAGAAGAAATCGAAAATACTATTAAATTTAACATACCAAAAAGACAACTTATTGACTAAGTTAGTATATAATATAAGTATCATCTAAGTTGTATGTAAATTTAAAATACTTATTACCAACATAAAGGGGGAATACTTTCTTAAATGGACAGGATGTATGATATTTTATTATTAATTGCTACATTTATATGTATAATAACTTTTAACAGATTTTCATCGACTAACGAAACTGTATTTGTAATATTATCTGTTTTAGGTATTATACTTAGCATTTCGATGCTTTTATTCAATAATAAAAAATATCTAAGTAAATCTAAAAAGTAAAAATATTAAGGAGCTATCTTATAACTTAGATTAGCTCCTTTTATATACATTAATTATATATAAATTACCCTAATATTTGAATTTCTATAGTTCTTCTTCCCCAGTTGTAACATTCTTTTTTAGTATTCATGAATATATCTATCTTATTTCCTTTTATAGCTCCACCAGTATTATTTGCTATAAAAGTTCTTCCAAATTGAGGTATGTAAACTTTAGTTCCATATGGTATAACCTTAGGATCAACAGCTATTGTTCCCCATACAGGCTTTTGACCTGTTGAAGTTGTTGAATATCCAGTATAAGCTGTGGCTACTACTTTCATTGTACGAACTACGTTACCTTGGCTATTATTTGAACTAGCAGTTTGTGAAGTATTACTCGAAGTACTATTTCCACTTACTTTTATATATTTCTTACTTGCCCATCCTTCTTTTCCATTTAAATTAACTTTATACCAACCATTACTTTCACCTAATATTGTTACACTTTTATTTTTATATAAACTCCCCATTGTACTATATTTAGTCGATGGACCTTTTCTTACGTTTAATTTTGATGCTGTAACAACCCCTGTGCTATCAGCAAATATGTTAGTTACTCCTATTGAAAATATTACTGTCAATACTAACAAAAATTTAAATAAAGTTTTCTTTATCATAAAAATCCTCCTTTAAATTTTCTATAGTAATTAATCTTCATAATTAATTTTCTATATTTGTTACTATTTTGTAAACTTTATACTGTAAATAGTAGTTGATTATAATTCATTTGTAAAGTGTTTCCATTAAATTTATTACAATTTAGTTACAATAGGACAACTTTAAGTCAAAATCAAATCTTAATAATCATTCAAATTTTAATATTTTTATATATTTTTATTTTTTAAATTTATATAAAAATAAAACTCACGTTGTATTAACATCAACTATATATTCTTACTACTATTACATATGCATCTAATGTTCAAAATTCAATTTATTCTAATCAGCATTAGCAAAGATGATATTACATAAGTTAAACCGACATTTTAAGCAACGGATGTATCCGAAATGGAAATGAGGATATATCGTTGGCGATAATTTTTTAGCATGGAGGGAGACTTATATATCATCATCGAGCGGACTATCTATAAAAATTTCTCCTTACTCAAAAAAGTGCCTCATATTTAATGAGACACTTATCTTTACTTAGTTATTAATTTTAATTCAACTGGTATATAATCAGCTATCTTTTCACCACTTAATACCTTATGGACTGCATTAACTGCAGTTTCACCTATTAGTAATGGTTGTTGTGCAACTGTTGCCGCCATTTTACCTTGTTTAACAGCATCAACTGCATCATCTGTTGCATCAAATCCAACTATCAATACATCTTTCATATTTGCAGCTTCTAATGCTTTTTGTGCACCTAGTGCCATTTCATCATTTTGCGCAAATACTGCGTCTATATCTCCTTTTGATTGGATTATATTTTCCATTACTGTAAGACCTTTAGTTCTATCAAAGTCTGCACTTTGCTTAGCTACTAAATTAAATCCACTTTTTCTTATCCCATCGTCAAACCCTTGACCTCTATCTCTAGTAGCTGAAGATCCTGCTGTACCTTCTAGTTCTACTATATTCCCTTTACCATTTAACTTTTCTATTAAGAATTTAGCAGCCATATCTCCACCTGCTACATTGTCAGATGCTATATGAGATACTACTTTACCACCATTTGCAACTCTATCTACTGTCATAACTGGTAAATTTGAGTTGTTTGCTATCATTACTGATGCTATAGCTGAATCTGAGTCAACTGGATTTAAAAGTACTATATCAACATCTTTAACAGTTAAGTCTTCCATGTTTGATACTTCTTTTGCCGGGTCGTTTTGAGAATCTAAAACCACAACATCATATCCTAATTCTTTTGCTCTTTTTTCTATTCCCGATTTTAAATCTACGAAAAATGGGTTGTTTAATGTAGATACTATTAAACCTATTTTTTGTATTCCATCATCTTTTGGGCTACATCCAACTAACAAACTAGATGCCAGTATTGTCGTCATTATTATAGAAAGAAATTTCTTCATTTTATTTCCTCCTACTTGTTTTTTCTATCTAAAAGTACAGCTATTAATATAACTACACCTTTCACCATCATTTGATAATAAGATGATACATCTAATAAGTTAAGTGCATTACTTAATACACCCATTATTAAAGCACCAACTATAGTTTTGCTTATTTTCCCTTTACCACCAGTTAAGCTAGTTCCACCAAGTACAACTGCTGCTATTGCATCTAGTTCATAACTATTACCTGCTGTTGGTTGTGCTGAATATAATCTTGAAGTTATTATTATACCTGCAACTGCTGCTAATATACCACTTATTGTGTATACTGCTATTTTTATTTTATCAGTGTTAAGTCCTGATAATTTTGCTGCATCTTCATTTGATCCTAATGCATAAGTATGTCTACCCATTGTAGTGTTATTAAGTACATAACCACAAACTAAAAATACTACTATCATTATTATTGCTGGTGTTGGTATTCCAAATATACTTCCACCACCTATTTTTCCAAATGCAACTGCTAAATCTCCACTTCCAAGTGTTATTGGCTTACCATCTGTAAACACTAAAGTTAAACCTCTAAATACCGTCATTGTTGCAAGTGTAGCTATAAATGGTTGAAGTTTACCTTTAGATATTATAAATCCATTTAAAAATCCTACAACTGCTCCTATTGTTAAAGCTACTATTATTGCTATTATCATGTTAGTTCCTGATACTAACATACTTGCACAAACTGCACCACTTATAGCAAGTATTGAACCTACTGATAAGTCTATTCCACCTGTTAGTATTACAAATGTCATACCAGCTGCTATTATAGCATTTACTGATGTTTGTCTTAATACGTTAAATATATTTTTAGTAGTTAAAAATGATGGACTTAATATCGATACAACTACTACTAATAAAGCTAATGCTATTAAACTTCTGTATTTATCGAAAAATTCTTTTTTATCTATTGTTTTCTTTTGTGTTTTTTTCATAGCTTGCGATGTCATGCTATATTGCCTCCTTAGTTTCTACTGCACATTTTAATATGGCTTCTTGGCTTGCGTCTTTTATATCAAATTCTCCAGTAACTCTTCCTTGACTAAGTACTAATATTCTATCACTTAATCCTAATATTTCTGGCATTTCAGAAGATATCATTATTACTGCTTTACCTTGAGATTTGAATTCATTTATTAAATCATATATTTCTTTTTTAGCACCAACGTCAACCCCTCTAGTAGGTTCATCAAGTATTAACACTTCTGGATGTATCATTAAAGCTTTTGCTATTGCAACCTTTTGTTGATTACCACCACTTAAGTTTCTTATTAATTGTTCTTTGCTTGGTGTTTTTATATTTATTCTTTCTATATAAGAGTCAACTCTCTCATTTTCATGTTTTTTATCGATTATTAATCCTTTGCTTATTCTGTTTAATGATGATAAAGTCATATTTTCTCTTACTGATAAATCAACTAATAATCCATCACCTTTTCTATCTTCACTAACATAAGCTATTCTATGTAATAATCCTTCTTGAGCACTTTTGTGGTTTAATTCTTTTCCATTAAGTATTATCTTACCACTTTCCTTTTTAAAATGACCGTATATAGTTTTTGCAAGTTCACTTCTTCCTGCTCCCATAAGACCTGCTATACCAACCACTTCTCCAGCTCTAACCTCAAAGTTTATATTACTTACATATTCATTATTTAAGTTTTCAACTTTTAATATAGTTTTTCCAGGTGTTATTTCAACTCTTGGGAATTGATCTGTAAGCTTTCTACCTACCATCATTTCTATCATTTTATCTTCATCTAAGTTAGCTAAATCTTCTGTACCTACATATTTTCCATCTCTAAGAACAGTTATATAATCACATACTTCAAATATTTCCTTTAATCTATGTGATGTATATACTATAGCTTTACCTTCTGATTTTAATTCTTCTATAACTTTAAATAAACTTTGAGTCTCCGTTTCAGTAAGAGCATCTGTTGGTTCATCCATTATTATTATTTTTGCATCTAAAGATAATGCTTTTGCTATCTCAACCATTTGTTGCTCACCTAAACTTAGTTTTTCAACTAAGTCTCTTGAACTTCTATTTACATTTAATTTTTTAAGTAGCTTATCTCCTTCTTCATGAAGCTTATTAAAGTCTACTCTAAAACCTTTTTTAAACTCACGACCTAAGAATATATTTTCTCCTATACTTAAGTCTTTAATTAAGTTTAACTCTTGATGGATTATTGCTATACCTTTTTTAGTAGCATCCTTTGGACCTTTTATATCTTCTTCAACTCCATTGTAAAAGATTTGTCCTCCATCTTTTTTATATACTCCACTTAATATTTTCATAAGTGTAGATTTTCCAGCCCCATTTTCTCCCATAAGAGCCATAACTTTACCTTCATAAAGTTCTAAATTAACTCCATCTAAAGCTTTAACGCCTGGAAACTCTTTTATTATATTTGTCATTTTTAGGATTGGTGTCTTCATTAAAATACAACTCCTGATTTTAATATTATATTTGCGTAAGGACTACATTCTCCAGTTCTTACTACTGCTTTACTTTCCTTAGTTAATTTCTTGAATTCTTCATGAGAAACTTTTGTTATTTTTATATTTTCAAATCTCTTTAATATTTCTTCATATACTAATAGGTTTTTATCTACTATTTCCTCGGCAATTACTACCTCTTCTACACATAGTTCTTCTAAAACTACATCTAATGTTTGTATAAATGTTGGAACATTATGAGTTAATGCTAAATCTATTCTTTTAACTTCATCTGGTATAGGAAGACCACAATCTCCTATAGTTAAACTATCAGTATGTCCCATTTTAGATATTGTGTATGATAATTCGCTGTTTATCATTTTAGTCTTTTTCATTTTCCTACCCCCTGAAATTTTTAACGTCCTCTAATGTTGGTAATGAACTTTGAGCACCTTCTTTTAAAACTGAAAGAGCTCCTACTTTTGATGCAAAGTCCATTGCATCTTCTATATTTTTATCTTGAGATAATGCTACTGCTAACGCTCCAGTATAACTATCTCCAGCTGCAGTTGTATCTACTGCTTCAACTTTGTATGCTTTTTTAAACATACTTTTTTCTTTATTTATATATAAGCTTCCTTTAGAACCTAATGTTACTATAAGTTCTTTTACACCTTTTTCTATCATTATTTGTGCAGCTTTTTGTATATCTTCTTCAGTTTCTATACTTACTCCACTTATAATTTCAAGTTCTGTTTCATTAGGAGTTAATAAATCAACATTTTTTATTATTTCATCATCTAACTTAACCGCCGGTGCTGGATTTAATATTGTATACTTATTTAATTCTTTTGCTTTGTTTAGTGCATACTTTATAGTGTTAAGTGGTGTTTCAAGTTGCAGTACTACTATATCACTATTTTTTATCGCTTCTATATTATTATCTATATCATCTTCTTTAACTTCAAAGTTAGCTCCTGGTGAAACTACTATAGAATTTTGAGCATTTTTATCTACAGTTATAAGTGCTACTCCAGTTGCACCTTTTGCAGTTTGTATATATGTAGTATCTACTTTATCATTTTTTAGTGAGTTTATTAAAGTTTGTCCAAATCCGTCTTCTCCAACTTTACCTATCATAGATACATTTCCATTTAATCTTGCCATAGCAACTGCTTGATTAGCACCTTTTCCGCCCGGTACTTCTTTAAAGTTACTTCCAATTATTGTTTGTCCTGGTTTTGGCATTGTATCTACATTAACTACCAAGTCCATATTTAAACTACCTATTACACATATATTTTTCATAATAATCTCCTTATGTAAGTAATTTTTTATGTTATATTATTAATCTTTCATTCTAATCATTCGGTACTTATGTTAATTAAAGTATCTTATTTTAAAATTAAATTTAAATAAGATTTTTAATTAATATTTTATTTCTTTATTTAGAATATCACATTTATTTTTATAGTGCAACATATTATTTTATTTCTATCTAATTTTCAACATTTTTTCTTTAAATATAGACTATTTATTGTCAAACTTATAATTTATATATACTTTTTTAAAAATAAATTAGACTTTCTATTCTATATAAAAAATTCGCTTCGCTCATGTCGCCAACGACTTCGTCCGTTGCTCAAAATCTTTTTTACGCTCAAAACCAGTTGATTGATATTACTTACATTCAGAAGTTATCCACATTTTTTAAAATATTATAATATCCTTAAGCGTAAAAAATAGCACTAATTATTAGTGCTATTTAATCAATTATCATCTTTATTATATCCCCATTTTTCCTCTCCATATGAGCAATTTCCCCACTTAAGTCATAATCAAAGGCTTTAACTAATACATCTAAAAGCTTTTGGCTATCTATCATATCATCTGCTCCATAGAAAAAATCAAATGTATTATTTTTAATCATTTTTTTAACAAATCCAACAGGTAATTTTATATGTATTTTATCTCCAGTATGAGATAAAATCCTTACCCTTAATAATCTCTCATCAGATAATCTCATTAATTTCCTCCTAAAATTAGTATATAAACAGGTCTATCTAGGTAAATTATATTCAAGAGACCTTATATTATATTCACAATAATTCTTAGATATAGGTTATTTGTAAATATAATTGTTTTATGTTAAAATAAATTATTAGATATCTATATGAGGAGATACAAAATGCTTAATTATTTAAAATTTGCAACTTATCAAATATTTGGTTTTTCTTGTTCTATACCTAAACTTAACAAAATAAAGAAAAATCCAGATAACTTTACTAATAAAGAAATATATGATTTTTTACATAAACAAGCTAAAAAGTCTTTAAAGTTGGTTAACATAAACCTTACTATAAATGGAAAAGAAAATATACCAAACCAACCAGTCTTATTCATTTGCAACCATTCTAGTATGCTAGATAGTTTCATACTTTTTGCAAGTGTAGATAGACCTATTGGCTGTGTAGTTGCTGATGAACCTGTTTGGAGGTCAATGCCTATAGTTAGCAGTTGGGCAAAGCTTACAAAATGTGTTTATATAAACAGACAAGATAATAGAGAAGGTATAAAAAGTATAAATGAGGCAGCTAATAATATATTAAAAGGCCAAAGTATGGCAATTTTCCCCGAAGGAGATTTAACTTGGGTAAAAGATCCAAATGCACTTATATCTGAATTTAGAAATGGTGCACTAAAAATTGCATACAAAGCAAAATGTCCTATAGTTCCTTTTGTTATAAAAAACTCTAGACACACTTATGAAGGTTACCAACCTATAGGTAAAATAAATTCAAAAGATGTTGAAGTTGAGTTTTTACCACCTATATACGAACATATAGAAAATCCAAAAGTTAAAACTACAATTCTTGGTGAATCTATAAGAAAAGAAATGATAGATTCTATAAATAAATTTAATCAAAACATCTAATCTAACTTTATTAAGTTGTATAACTAATTAAAAACTATTTATTTTTCTAAATAGCAAAAAGTGTCTTATAATATATATCATTATAAGACACTTTTTTATTATTATATTTTATCATTTATATATTATCCACCTATTTCATACATTTGTCTATATGTATCACTAGAATTATTTTCTAATAAATTGTGTTTATCTGGCTTTTTAAGTATAATTTCTTTTAATACTTCTTTAAATATCATTGGTTTATTAAGATAATATCTTATATCCGTTTCTTCATTTGAATGAAGACATAATTTTATCTTTCCATCTGATGTAATTCTAATTCTGTTACAAGTATTACAAAACTGACAACTAATAGGAGTTATAATACCTATTCTTCCCTTTGCATATTTACCTTGGTATAGTCTTGTCGTAGAGCCTTTTTCATCTTCTATTTTATATAGTTCATCAATATCATTTATAAAATTAGATATATTAAAATATCCATTTTCATAAAAATATTCACCTTCTCCTAGTGGCATAAGTTCTATAAATCTAACATCTATAGGATAATAATTTGCCATTTCTATAAAATCATAAACTTCATCATCATTAAATCTTTTTATAACAACACAGTTTATTTTTACTTTTATTCCTAATTCTAAACATCTATTTATAGACTTTAATACATCTGTTAAGTTTCCACCTCTTGTTATACTTTTATATTTGTACGATTTAAGAGAATCTAAACTAATATTAACACTTTTTAATCCACTTCTTTTTAACTCATACGCTATTTCATTAAGGCCTATACCATTTGTAGTTATCGATATATCATCTATATTACACTCATAATGTGCATACTTTATTAACTCTATAAGATGTGGATATAACAAAGGCTCTCCACCTGTAAATTTAATTTTCTTTATACCAACTTGTGATAATCCATTTATTATAAATTTATAATCATTAAACGATAAAGTATCATTTATTAAATTATTTTCATATACTTTATCTTCTGGCATACAGTAAACACACCTTAAATTGCACTTATCTGTAAGAGATATTCTAGCATAATCTATATTTCTTTCATATCCATCTAACATTATGTCACCTACTCACTCTAATAAATTATATCATTTTAAATTTGTTGTACACTTACTAGCTTATCCCTTTAATATTTTTTATCAAAATATAGTTCACTACACTACATTTATAATTTTTCTACATTTTCATTTATATTTTCCCACTACACATACTTAGTTAATCACTGTAATTACTACTACTTTAAACAGATTCCCCTATAAATTGAATATTTATAACTTTTTTTGACTATATTAATAATTATATATTACTACTTAACTCTCCTTCAATTTTTATTGTATACTTTATAAATATTACCATTTTTTAATTTATATTAGATGCTGCTACGGTTTATAATTAACTATTATATAACAAATAGCATACATCAAAAAAGGTATAAAAAGTTTAATTAGACTTTTTTATACCTTTTTTAAAATTATTTTAATTTAAGTTCTTCATATAAATCTACAAAATTTACTATATTTAATTTAGCTTCCTTTGCTTTTTTTAACATATATTCTGTATAACTACCCTTTTCAAAATAAATATTTTTTATATCCAGTAGTTCCATCTCATCTATTATACAATAATTATGTATTGACTCTTTAATGATAGCAACAATATCTACATTATGTGGTATATCTTTTAAGCTCTCATAAACATGAAATTTATCTGACTTATAATTATTTAAATTAA
>OGOA01000087.1_pt1 | contig 79417 bp, 54 predicted proteins | sample 1573621 | NCBI WGS metagenome assembly OGOA01 (sample SAMEA2581917, study PRJEB24529) | metagenome | biome: Human gut stool | place: China | collected 2011
ATAGTGACCCGATGAGCGTGGTCAGCAATCTGTTTGATGTGGCGATGGTGTTTGCGGTAGCGTTAATGGTAGCCTTGGTTACCCGTTATAATATGACTGAAATGTTTAGTCAGGAGGATTTTACGATGGTGAAGAATCCGGGTAAGGAAAACATGGAAATTATAACCAAGGAAGGGCAGAAGATAAACCGCTATACACCTTCTGAGGATCAGGATGCCAAAAGCGGAAAGAAGGGTAGAAAGGTGGGGATTGCATACGAATTGGATAATGGGGAAATTATTTATGTGCCCGAAGATTGATTGGGGAGTTATGGTTGATTGATTTTTTCTTCTTCAATCGAAGAGGTGTAGGCTGTATTTCATATTCAGTATTACGCCTCTTTTTATTTTGAATATTTACTGATTACAAGTAGCGGTCTGTCCGTTTAGTTACGCATTTTGAAACAACTCTCCTTTGATATTTGTTATTATTACAAATAACTCACTCATATAAGAACTATAATGATGCAAAATGAACTAAACACGAGCTTGATTGAAGCTGTAAAAGAAAAACTGCCACTTAAAGAAAATCTGGCCAATCTGTTAATAGATACTTTGTATATCGGTAAAGAGGCTATTTATCGGAGGTTGCGTGGTGAGGTCCCTTTTACATTAGAGGAAGCTGCTTTGATATCAAGAAAGTTAGGTGTTTCATTAGATAATGTAATAGGAGTCTGTTTCAGTTCCAATGCCGTATTCGATTTGAATGTGGTGGATCATGAAGATCCGTTTGAAACTTACTATTCATTATTAAAAAAGTATGTCAATGTGTTACATGCTTTGCAAAACGATCCTTCCTCTTCCATGGGTACTTCTTCCAATATTATCCCCCAAACACTTTCTTTGAAACATAAATCATTGTCTAAGTTTCGCCTCTTTAAATGGATGTATCAAAACAAGCATATTCAGTGCAAGCATTTTGACAAGGTGGAAGTTCCTCAAAAAATATATGATATTCAAAATGATTTTGTATCTGCTACCGGACATATACATTCTGTGGATTATATCTGGGATAGCATGATTTTTCATCATCTGATAAATGACATACAGTATTTTGCCGGGATTCATCTTATCACAGAAGAGGACAAACATCAGATTAAAGAAGAACTATTGCAACTGACCGACGAATTGGAAGACTTGGCTTCTAAGGGAAAGACAGAAGCAGGTAACAGTGTACATATTTACGTGTCTCATATTAATTTTGAAGCCACCTACAGCTATCTGGAGGCTGATTCGGTACAACTCAGTTTGATACGGGTGTATTCTATCAACTCCATTACGATGCAACATCGAAGCATGTTTAATTATCAGCGTTTTAGCTTTTTAATCGGTACAAATAGATTTTTGACAAAGAATTCATTTTCTATGTACAAGTGTAAACCTTTGTTTTTCAGTCTTTTGTTGATTTTATTTGTACCGCCTTTCTTCATTCAAATTTTGTATATCCAAAAATCAAGTATAAAACTTTGATTCTTTGATAGTTTTATCCCATGCGCTACATGATGATAGTACAACAAAGATAGATCTTTTTTGTGAATTTCTTAATGTATTAATGGGGAAAATAATAATATATTTAAGTAATACTTGTGTTGTAATCCAGAGATTATTTATGTTTTTGATTATGTAACAAAATCAAAAAAGGTAAGACGATATTATATCATTATCATTTGGAACTTAATTTTTTTCTATGTTGTTTCCAGTTTAGGATCTTTGTCGTATGTTTGTTTTTGTGTAAAAACGTATAATATGACAGATAGCATAGAAAATATAGGTTTGATGATTCGGAATGAACGTCTTCGCAAGGGACTTACTCAAGAAGAACTAGGTAAACGTATAGGAGTTGGAAAAGCTCAGATTTCAAAAATTGAGAGTGGAAAAGGACTTACAATAAAGACAATAACAAAAGTTCTTGATGCTCTTGGTATGTCTGCTTCTGTTATCTTACAAAATACGCAGGCGATTGATAAAAATGTGATTGTATATATCGTTGCCGTTATCAATGAATTTGCCAAGACTTATCATATTTCTGTTCGTGAAGCAAATAATTATTTAATACGTTTTAATGGTATTGACTTCCTTACGGAACATTATGAAGCAGAGCATCTGCTTTCATTGGATGATGCTATTCAGGATCTTACTCAAGTTTGTTTAAATAATGGAGGTGGCATTCAATGAAATTATATCACGGTTCTGATATCGGGTGTAGCAAGCGGTAGGATATTGAAAATAGATAAAGTACTGGTATTTTAATGTGTGACTTTTCATTTTTATATATAAGAATTTATTGATTCTCAATAATATTCGTAACTTTGCAATATAATTTATATATAACAACGATGCTACATAATAGAATGAACATACCTGCAAATACATTATATCGAAGCACAAAATGCTTTGAGCGTGTGTCGTATGTTCATGCATCAAGCATTGAATCATTGAATAAATACAAATACACTTTCCAACGATCTTTATGTATATTATTGAGGGTACAATGATGCTGATAACCCTCTGATAATGATAATAGAAAGCCGTCGGAAAGTCCTGATTAAAACTTTTCGACGGCTTTTTCTTTATGCCTTTTGGTGACATCCGCTCGATGCGTCCTTCTCCGTCAATTCCGTCCATGGGCAAAATACAATGTATTATTAACCGCGCAGTGATGCGCATAAATGAACAAAATTATGAATTATAAATTTGATGGAAGCAGGGTGTTCTTTACATCCGACACGCACTTTAACCATACCAATATCATCCGGTTCTGCAACAGGCCCTTCAAAGATGTGGCCCACATGAATGAAACGATAATAGCCAACTGGAATAGCGTGGTTGGCCCTGATGATATAATATTTCATTTGGGAGACTTTTGTTTGGGAGGTTCTGCCGAATGGATAAATGTACTAAACAGGTTGAATGGAAAAATATATCTTATAGCTGGCAATCACGATATAAAGAATCTCAGGCAGAATTATACGAAGTACTTTGAACAGATAACGATGCAAATGCATATTGAGGTAGATAAACAGAAAATTTATCTGAATCATTGTCCCTTCCTTTGTTATGGAGGAGCTTACAGTGATACATGGCAACTCTTCGGGCATGTACATACCAGCAGGCATAACACCGGCAAGGATGTTCCGCGGTTGAAAATGCTTTTCCCGACTCAGTATGATGTAGGTGTAGATAACAATAATTTCACACCGGTATCATTTGCACAGGTAAAGATGATAATAGAGAAACAGATAGAACAATCAAAGGAAGGAGACTAATAAAATGAGAATACAATATATGAGTGATTTGCATCTCGAATTTCAGGAGAATAGCAGATATCTGAGATATAATGAATTGCCTGTTACAGGCGATGTACTGGTGCTGGCAGGAGATATTTCCTATCTCAAGGATAAGACTGCTCCAGTTATGAATTTTTGGAAGTGGGCATCCAAAAATTACCGTCAGGTATTGATTGTCCCCGGTAATCATGAATACTATAACTATTCGGATGTGATGGAACGCGGTTTTAAATGGAAGTGGATGTTGCGGGAGAATGTGGGTTACTATCAGAATCAGGTTGTCCGCATCGATGATACGGACTTTATACTGAGTACGCTTTGGTCACACATCAATCCGAATGATGAGTATTTTGTATGGAAAGGTATGAACGACTTCCGTCAGATTAAGTTTGGCGGGAAGCTGCTGCAAGTGGAGGAATTCAACCGGATGCACGAGATCAGTATTGACTTTATTCGGAAAAACATCGAAGAGAGCACAGCAAACCATATTGTGGTGGTTACACATCATTTGCCTACACTCCAAGTGGTAGCAGCGCAGCATAGAGGATCTGTTCTGAACAGTGCATTTGCAAGTGAGTATGATAATTTAATTGCCAATAGTAGGATTGATGCATGGATATATGGACATTCGCATACCAATATTGATACGGAAATAGGAGGGACTAGGGTAATCTCTAACCAGATGGGATATATTTTTGCAAATGAGCATCTGATGAATGGATTTGAATCGGGCAAGTTTATTGAAATAAAATGAGTACAGCGATGAATGAAAGAAAAATCATAGATAGAAAATTCCTTTGCGATTTAGCTAAGGAAGTTGGTATGACTACATTAGATCTGGAAGCATTAGGCGAAAATCATCATTGGGAAATTGTTGTTGAAGGAAATTTACTGGAAAGGATGATTGAGACTCAGCGTCAGTTTGAGCGTCTTGCCGTGATTGGTGATGAAGAGTGTCGTGGGTTTTATATAGAGGTGCCTCGGCCAACATCAGAAGATTGGGGTAATGCAGAGGAACTGATTGCTTCGGGAGAATACAGCAGCATGGATGCATATCTGTCGGACTGGCTTGCGTTCAATCCGATGGAAACGCGCTGGTTCTATGTAACCTCAAGAAAACACGGGAATAACTGGTCGATTCATGTTACCGACCGGAAATTTACCCACTTTGTTATTTCTAACCGCTCCTCGTATAACGAAAAGGAGTTCGATGATGTTTGTTGCAAAGAGAACCTTACACGTTTTTTCGATTTTTTGAATCTTATGATTGGTGTTATTATAGCAGATTCCGACGGGTTTAATGAGTATGTAGCAAACAATCTGCCATACCAGCAACGTACAGGTAGGATTTCCAGAAAGAACCTGGTTCGCATAGTTCCGAGTCTTAGGATTGATGTAGAGGACTGTGAAATGACAGTTAAGGCTTTAGAGGACTCAATACAAGGGTGTTCTTTGTCTCCTATAGAGACTATGACCATACGAAAGTATTGTAAATTTTATCGTATTGCTAACGAAGCTTATAAGGCTTATCATAAGAAACGGGGTATCGGTGGACGTATCAATAAGGATTCAAAAAGAGATCTCCAAAAAATCTCGGATGTGGCTTACTACAAATATATGAAGTATGTGGATGTGGAGAACCTTTATAACGTCGACAGCCAGGAGGATTTCATACGGTTTGCAACGGATCATTACGGTGAACTTGGGCTTTCACGTTTGAATATCTTAGCTTCAAATGTTCAACATCAGGGATGGAAGATTGTTGTTTCCAACAGTTATTCATCCAATGTCGGATTGGCTATGGTGGTGGCTGTCTCCCTGTATAAGGCTGATGCTCCATTACATATTTACGATGCAGAGAAACTTCTGAGTATTCTGAAGGAAGAGGATTTTGTCCGACTGGTTCCTGATTCATACCATAACTATATGGGATATCAGGAAGAAGGTACCGTCTATGAGCTTCCTTGGGAGTATGAATGTTCTGATGAGAAAAACTCTTTTCTTACTCTGGAGCAATATCATGATATTATTTCTCATACCGAATGGGAGTCTGAGAAACGTGTAGAGCCTATTTCTTAATGGAACGTCGTAATTAAAAGTTGGCTTATCTCCATGTTTATGCGTGGTTGATAAGCCATTTTTTTTGCAATCAAAATTTCAAGAGGGAAATAGCGAAATTGGACATATAACAAATACAAAATATAGGATTTACAATCAATCACTATGATTTGACGATAAGTTTTCTAAGAAAAATTAGTTTTATTCTCAGAAATTGCATAGTTTTGTATTTATAATCTTCATAATAGTGAAGATTAATGCTTGAAAATATATATAAATATCATTATAATGATATATAAATTCGGTTTATATGGTAGATTTCTATGAATACTCCACGCCTGAGCTTGTAAGGCTATTAGGCAACAGATTTAAAGAATATAGAATTCGTTGCAACCTCACTCAGAAAGATGTTTCTGAGCAATCCGGAATTGGACTTACAACCATTCACAAATTCGAGAATGGTACAGCTGGCAATATTTCATTGTCAACATTTATTGTGTTGTTGAAAGTGGTCGGACAGATTAATACTATAGACAATCTTCTTCCGGAATTGCCTGAATCTCCTTACATGATGCGTAAGGATGATAAAAAGGTACAGCGTGTCAGACACTCTAAATAGCATAAATTATGGTACAGTCGTTAAAAGTAATACTTTGGGGTGAGGAAATTGGTAGACTGGCATGGGATGCCAGACGCAGGTTATCCTATTTTATGTATAATCCGGCCTTCTTGAAGAAAGGTCTTAATATTTCTCCATTAGCTGCACCAGTTGATGGAGCGAGAGGACTTATGCCTGTATGGGGAGAAGAGGCCAAGATTTATCAAAAATTACCGGCATTTTTAGCAGATTCATTGCCTGACTCATGGGGTAATCAACTTTTTGAATTATGGCGACAACAGAATCACTTGTCAAACGCAGATATTACTCCTCTTGACAAACTCTCATTTATAGGAAAGCGTGGAATGGGAGCTTTGGAATTCTTGCCTGAGGTTTCAAGAGAGCGTAAGGCTGAAAAAATAGATATCAAATCATTGGCAAATTTAGCAGAGCGTATTTTCTCAGAAAGAGAAAATGCCAGAATCCTGCCTGAAGAGTCGGTAACAATGCAATCATTACTTACGGTTGGTACTTCAGCCGGTGGTCGTCAACCTAAGGCCATTGTTGCCATTAATCGAAAGAATGGTGAGGTCCGTAGCGGGCAGATTTCCGGATTAGAGGAGTTTGATTACTATCTGGTCAAATTTGGTAATTCGCAATACAGCTCGGCAGAATTGGAGATGTCCTACTATGAACTTGCTACATTGGCAGGGATAAATATGATGCCTTCAAAACTCTATCAGGTGGACGGAAATAATCATTTTATGACAAAACGCTTTGACCGTAATAATGGAAAAAAGATTCATACACAAACTTTGGCCGCAATTAGCCCCGATGCGGACAGTTACGAACAATTGATTACAGTATGCCGGAAGCTCCATCTGGCGGAAACAGACTGTTATGAGGTATTCCGCAGGATGGTCTTTAATGTATTGGCAAACAATACAGATGATCACAATAAGAATTTTTCATTCGTTATGAGTGAGGACGGTACTTGGCGCTTGTCTCCTGCATACGATGTAACTTATATATTTGACAATGGAGGATTCTTACCAAATGAAGATCATTGCATGTATATTAGGGCAAAACTTAGGGATATAACACGGGATGATGTTATTCAGTTTGCTAAAGATAATGGAATACGTAGGCCTGATGCAATAATACGTGATATAGTTAATGCCATAAAACAATTTCGGACAGTTGCCACTAAATATGGTGTTGCTGAACAGTGGGTAGGACGTGTTGAAAATACTATAGTAGACCGTCTGAAATCATGGGGAGAGTTAGAGGAAATGGCTCCTGAAATATGCGAATTTGTCATAAACGGACATACTATAAAGAATATCCGTATGGAGCAGGCATATAAGGGAAATTTCCATTTGCTTGCTGAAATAGACGGTCATGAACGTAAGTTTATTATTGGTAAGAATAAAGAAGAGTTTTCACTTATTGAATCAATGGGCATAGCAAACCTGTCATCGGATCAGCTCAAGGATATTGTTGAAAAGTATTTTATTCACTAGATTCTTAGATTAGATGAATAGATTTATTTTAGTACAATTATTTTTAGGTAACTATTTACGACAATACCCTTCTATAATAAAATGGTAGAGTAATTTTTCAAAGGCTCTACCGTTTTATCATTCAATTTAGATATATACAGTCTAAGGTTTAGATTTACCATGTATATATACATGTATTTTAAACTAAACTTACTTAAATGATTCAACCATATTACAGAATAAGTTATTGAGTTTATAAGTTTAATAAAGCTCATATATGTTATGGGTTAATAAACTTCTTTATAAACTTCATCTCTAAAGCAGGAAGGTGAACTCTTTTTTCTTTGCTGAAAAATTTCAAATAGTGAAACTTTCATCATAAAAGGGAATGAGCCATGACGATGTTTTGATACCCAAGATCCGTCATTATAACGTTCTAGAAATATTATGATATTTTGCTACTATTTCGTGAAATATGTGATTTACAATGCAGTGTATATCATGCAGCAACTAAGTAGCCATTGCTTCAATAGTAAATAAAAGTTAAATATATAAAGTGGTCAAGTGAAAGAAAGTATACCATTTGAAAATATCACTCTTGAACCGTTTAGAACGTAACTTGCTGATAGTTAGATATAGTTAAATACTGTGTGGGCAAATAATTCTTTATTAGCGATAACTGGGGAAGGCGTTGATTTTCAACGCCTTTTTTATATCATCATAAAATTGAATAAAACGGTAGTGTAAAATAAATTGTGTCACGCATTATTTTTCTCTATAAAACTCATCGGTCGTGGAACGACCAGCGCCAAGGGACGGGGCTATCCGGCCCGACGAGCGTAAAATTACAATAATTTACATCCTCTAGATCATCTATGAGACCTTAAAAATAACTTTTATATATTCTACTTAACTCACGCAATTTTACTTCAACATTTCAATGATATCGCCATTTAATTCATTCAATTCAAAACTTCGTGGATAGTCTGGTATCTTATAAAACTTTTTATACTCCAAATCTAATTCGTTTTTAAAGCCAAGTCCAACATGATAATAAGCATCAAAGATAGCTCCCATATTGTAATTCGTACTAATTATCATGTCTTTATCTGCATATTTCTTGAATTGTTCACGATCATTCAAATACCAACCACAAATTTCCAATTCATCATCACACACAACATGTTCTTGTAGCCTTTCCCTGTAATCAAGAAATTCCAAGAAACGGGATGGTGCAATACCCTTAAGTATCTTCTTCATCAATAAGAAAAACGCCTCCAAATCATCAATACAAACCGACCAAGGATATAAGGCTTCCTCATCCTTCTCCAGCAAGTTACCAAGGTTGGTTTGTATTGTTCCATACTTAAAATCCGTAACAACAATAGACCATATTTCACCGATTCTTCTATTTTTTAAATGGTATAACACCTTTTTCTTATCATCTGCATCAAGAATATCAACATCCTTACCATTCAAGAGCACTTTTTCAACACGTCTACATTGATCATATCCTAACTGGATAGCATTCTGATAATCTCTTTTTATCCTATCATATGCCTTTAGTGGGTCTCGAAATGGTTCACGAAATTTACAATCCTTTATCTCTACTATTATACACGTATTTCCGATAATAACCAGCAAATCATTCTCAGCAATACCATCAAGGCTATAGTTGGCAAAAATCTTGGTATCTTTTGGAAAGAACGTTCGAAACACTTCTGCAACCTTCTTTTCAAAGGCAAAATCCTTGTTCTGCTTATATTTTTTCGTAGATACATCTTTAATTAGCATATCATCTAGCCTGAAGAACAACCCCTCAAACAAAAACTTACTACAAGGACAAACATATTTTCCCCCCACAAGAATAAGTGGATTTGATTCCGAGTGATGTTTGCCTGCATAATAAATGGTCTTACCTTTCTGTGAATCCTTGTCATAAGAAAAGAACTTCAGAATCTGACACAAATTTTCAGTATTAATATCCACATTCATCAATTCCTTTAATTCATGGACTGTAATTTCTCCTGGATTTGTAGTTAAACTATCCAGCATGCCCTTTAATTCAGGTTGATACCACCAATCACGTGGATCATCCAATCCTCTTTCCTCAAACTTTTGAGTCAATTTGCACCATTCCTCTGGATGAGCACTGTAATAACGTAAGTTATCAGCGAACGGTTGGTAAATACTATTTAGTTTACCATTATTCAATTCTCTCACATGCAGAATAAATTTTACTGCCTCATTTATTTCAAAACCGCAACGTAATTTGATATATTCATCATACGGCTTGAGATATCTGACAATTCTATCCAACGTCTGTTCCTCATAACTTAAGACTGCATTACCAAAATAGCCCATGAATGTTGCTAATGATACTCCTATCTTTTTATCGCGCTCATCATGGTACAAATCTCCATCATTAGGGAAGCCAACATTAACAAAATAAGTCATTTCTATTTCATCCAGCAAAATAGCAATTCTCTCCCAACGTTCACCATTCATATCAACAGATGCTTCTCGCATATCAATTGAGTAATACACATCTATCAGGTAAAGGGTCTGCCTCATAGGTGATAGCAGATGTGTATATAAAGGCGAATTCTGTTTAGCATCCAGTTCAATAATCAGACGCATTGCGTGAATCAAGAAAGATTCCTCCTTTACTGGTGCAAGTTCCTTCTCAAGATCGCATACAATTTCCTCAATTGTTCGATGATGTTCTTTTGCTTCCATCATCTTTAGATAAGTATCTATAAAATTATAATTAACAGCCACTTCCTTCATTATATATCATTTTTTACAAAGTTATCATATCTACTCTTCTAAATATTTAATTAAAGGTTATTTATAGCTTGAATAACCATTGACATTTTGTAGGATAAAGGTACTTAAATTACTTGTAATCACATATATTGCCATCAAAAAGTTATTCGTCAGTTATGTTTTGGTGAATGATTACACTATTGAAATACCTGTTTCCTTTGCCGGCGAACAATTAAAAACGATTGGTGTATTCAAAAAGAGACAATAACATTTGATAAGCTGCCCGATGCGGTAGGTTATCTGCCCGAATAGGTCATAGAATTGAAAAAGAAGGTAGCAAAACTCCAGCCACAGCCATTTGACAAATATGTATTGGTGAGAATTGAGGATGTTTGCTGCATTGTCTGAAAAGCCATTTAATATGCAACATGTAAATCCCACATTTTTTAAGGATGAGGAAAGCTAACTGGATACCTTTGTTTGAATATTGTTTTACTGTTTTCCATCAGGTAACTAGTTCCGGAAAGTTGCACGACTTCACACCTGTAAAGTAGTCTGTCCAGAAGAGCACTGGCAAGCAGTTGGTCATCAAGAGTTTCCGCCCATTTCGTAAGGGATTTGTTTCGAGGAAGAAAACGAAACTATGCTCGCCTCCCATCGCTGGAACCAAATCCTAAAAACTGGTAATGATAGAGAAGACGGGCGAAACGGTTCCTTCATGTTAGGAACTGGTAGTTTATTGAGGAAGCAGCGGTGATCGTGATGAATGATTATGATGAGGCGCCGCGGTGTTGATGGTGGAAGATGTTGTTGTAGGCAAATTGGGAAATTTCAGCGCTTCCATCGGGAAAGTCAAAAGTAAGAAAACTTTCAACGTTTCGACCATTGCCGCATCAGCATTGAGTGGTGGTATTGTTCTTCATTACCGTCCTATGTTCCCCGAGAACAAGAAAAAGATTCTGTATATCGATACGGAGGCAGGGACGACACTATCCAAACTTTAGTGTAAATGGAAACAGGATTCAGCTGTAAGTTTATTCTTATATCTGGATTCTGTTTTTTTAATAAGCATAAATTGCCTCTTTATTTTTATAATCTTCCATTATCATTCCATTCTCCATAGAGAAGCCCTTTTCGGGTATTTTCTATGAATTTGTTCAGGCGACTTTCAAAAAGTTCGGGCTGATTCTTTTTAATTTGGATAGTATCAATTCTGATTCGTTTATATAAATCAGGGAATTGGCAGAAGTTATTCCACACTACTGGGTCAGATTGTAGTCTGTGTAATATATCCTTGTCTATGATAAAACCATTAGGTGACATATCCGGTAGAACGGCTCTTCCTGCATCTGTCATCAGTCCTAATCGTTCCATTCTGCGGCATCTTTCTTTATTGAGTTCAGACCAATTGCTTCTTGGCTTTCGTGGACAAAGTTTCTGGGCTGTTACATCATCTGCTATTTTTTTAGTAGTACTGTCTATCCAACCGAAGCATAAGGCTTCTTCTACAGCATCGATATACCAGAAAGTATTGTCATCTGTAGGCCTTCCACGTTTCACGACTACCCAGCATTCTTTCTCCGTTTTGTGGTTATGTATTAGCCATTCACGCAGCTCGGTTCTTGATTTAACATCTAACAAATTATGAATTTCCATTGTCGGTCATTTTGATTTGCATTTTGTAATTTAGTCCTTTCAGTAGGAGGTTATTGTCCTAAATATCTTACTTTTTTAATAATGAATATAAGACATCAAGAATGCTATGTCTATTCTTAATAATATGTATTTATGTTACAACTTTTCGTGCGCAAATTCTCCATTAATCCAAAATGTAGCCTCTTTTCCTATGAAATGTAAAAGTACAAAATTAGGATCTGTAGGGCCATACGGAAAATGATTGATAAGCCAGTCTTGCCACATTTCTTCTCGTATGTTATCATTAGTTATAATCTCAATAATTCCTCTCAAGCCGACACTGTCACCATAGTTTGAATAACAAAGTCCGGCTTTGTTGTTCAGTTTGAAATCTGTAACCTTCACTGAATTGGCAGCGGTTGCCAGCCATACCTCATTACATCCTTTTGAACTGATTTTGGACATTGGAACTGGGCGTGGAAATCCTTCATCATCAATTGAGGCAATCGTAATGTCCTTACATTGTGCTAACAAGCCAGTTGCTTTTTCTGTAAGTGTTCTTTCATCTTTTTCTTTCCATCGTTTAAGAGTAGGGAAGAATTGTCTCATATTTTCCTTAGCCTGTTCCGGAGTAAGACCCCATCCTGTCTCATTATTTATCTGTTCAGTAAATTGAGCACAAAATTCTATCATCTGGTTCATGTTAAAATCTTGTGTGAATTGTCCTTTTTGATAACAATAGGAACAGTATTCATTGTTCAAACTTCCATCTGAGTTTGTTCCTTTATTTGTATCAGTGAGAGGTATACCGCAACTCTGGCAAAACTGTTGTCTCATATATTTGCTTCTAGAAATTACAAAAAATCTAAGTGATTGAAAATAAGTCGCAGTTAGCAACTTATAGTAGTAATAGGTTACGAATAAGTTAGTTTTCTGCTGTTTTATTCTTCTGCGCGTTTTGTAACCTTCAAATAACTCTTCGTATGCAAAAGTAGCATTTTAAGCTCCACAGACAAGTTTTATCGTAAAAGCGAATTAAATGCAGGAACATAATCATCAATGAATTTGACGACCATTTTCCTTTCTTTTTTGCTTATGCCACATACGGCGTTTTTACTGCTGTTACCAATTGATATTTGTTATCGATTTCCTTTAATTGAAAAAGGGAGTCATGGGTAAACACACCTTTGATAAATAAAAAATACCATTACTCATGGCGACAAATCGGAAAGATAATTGAAGCCGCATAACTAAAACAGGTTTAGTCACATAGTAGCAACATACTTTCTTAGAATGTCTGCTGCTTTCACATTTGAACCTAAATATAACTTATATCACATAAATTATCTGTAGTACAAATGTGTAACTTTATAAAATGACACCATAAAGTACCCATAATTTGTAGTTACAATGAGATGCTTGATTGAGCCACATTAATAGCATCTGACTTTAATTCTTCCTTATCCTCAACAGCATCAAGAACTTTATCTGCAACCCATAAGGTGAGAAGTTCCTTTTCATTGACATTAAAATAGTTTGCTATTTGGATGACTTGGGTACGTTTTGTCCGTCTGCATCCTCTTCCTATTTTTGAGAACATGGGAGTATCTATCTCAAGGTGAGAAGCTAATTGTCTTTGTAATACCCCATGTTCATTCCTTAATTCTTTTATTTTATTTCCTAGCAACATCTTTTCTTGGTTTATATCGATTACTCTAATCTATAATTCTCCGGTTACCTCTTTTGTCTTAACTGGTATATTTATGATTTCCTGTCAAAAACAGTTTGTTGTACCTTTTAGAATATATTTTGCACTTTCTCTTTAGAATACCTTGTTTTGATGCCTTTTAAGTAATCCATTCTTTTGTCAAATCAGTAATGATTCTTTGTCAGAACTTAAGCATCTGCCTCCATATTTGTGTAAGAAAAATGGTAGATAAGTATCTATATTAATTCTATTAACCTTATAAATCCTTAATTGGTTTAATAAAATCATCTGTTACCGTTGGCTTGCTAGAAGCGAATCGAGCTCTCGTAGAAGCCCATTTTTTAAGAGCATTAATATCTTCATTCATTGTGGTTGATAAAGGTACAATACTTCTTACAGCTTTTAGTAAATGTTTGTTCTCTAACTTTGGAGAATCTGGATTCTCTATGTATGCTGTGAACATAGCTTCATTTACAGCTTCTTCTATTTCTGCTCCATTATGCCCTTCAGAAAGTCTAAGTATTTCTTCAAATGAGAAATGTGATGGATCTTGATTATTCTTCAGAAGGTGAATCTTGAAAATTTTTTCTCTCTCCTCAGGAGTAGGGAGATCTACAAAGAAAATCTCGTCAAAACGTCCTTTTCTTAAAAACTCAGGAGGTAGTTTTGACTCTCCAGTTCTTGGATCTACTATATTATTGGCTGTTGCAACAACAAATACAGGTACTGTTTTTTCTTGCATCCATGTCAATATTGTGGAGAAAACTCTTGATGTAACACCCCCATCAGTAATGCCGCTAGATTGGATTCCATTTAAGCCTTTTTCTATTTCATCTATCCATAATACGCATGGGGCAACTGCTTCTGCGGTAGCTATAGCTTTTCTAATATTTGCCTCACTACTGCCCATCAATCCTTGGTAAACTTTTCCTATATCTAATCTTAAAAGAGGCAAACTCCAACTAGACGCTATACATTTAGCGGTTAAGCTTTTACCACATCCAGGCACACCTAATAAGAGTAAGCCTTTGGGCTCCTTAAGTCCCCAATCTCTAGCTTTTTTATCATAAGCCTTATGCCTTTCATCTAACCATTTTTTTAGTTGTTCCATGCCTCCAACATCTTTTAAACTTTCATTTTTGGGGAAGTATTCAAGCATTCCAGACTTCTTGATGATCTGTTCTTTTTCATCAGAAACAATTTTTTGAGAGCTAGGGCCAAAAGAATCTTTTACTGCAGCTAAACTGAATGCCAAACTAGCCTCCATAGTCGTCATTCCCAAAGCGGCATCAATGAGCCTATCTCTTTCTTCGGGCGTAGGTCTATTTTTTAATCCGCTCGTTATGTCGTCTAAAGTTTTGCCTAAATCAAATCTTGATGGAAGAGGTACATTTATCAATGTGACATACTTTTCTAGTTCAACGGGAAGATTAACAACAGATGACATCAATATTAAATGGAAATTTGCGTCAGAATATGGACCTTCTTCCGCCACTTTCCTTATCAAAAACTTTACGTCCTCCCTTTCTATAGCACGTCCAATATCATTTATTATAAAAATATCTTTTTGTTTTTCAGACGTTTTTGTAAGTAATATATTTAGCACTTCAACTATATTTTCAGTATTCTCAATGTATTTGGGTTTCCTATCAAGAGAATACTCTGCTAGACCATTAACCCAATCCCATTCATATATAGAGACTTTTTTATTGTGATTTTCTTTTCGGATTGAATTAACAACTCCCCAAATCTTATCCTTAGTTCTTTCGTATTCAAATGTTTGAATGTAAAATACAGGATAAAAGGCTTTTAACATAAGTTTAAATTTCTCAAAAATATCTTCCATTGTTGTTATTGATGTTTTATTTGCAATTTAGTTGTACGACGAGGTTTTATCTTTGACAAGTATCGAGCTGGAACCTCTTTTTTTGTCATGATACGCTTGTTCCCCAATAGCTTTTCAAGTACATCCATTGCTTCATGAGCTCTTTCATTGACATCGTTCGGTAAATAATCAGAGTTTGTAATAATAGTCCCATCTGTTAAGATGGTAAATTTTATTTTAGCTATTGGTTCATCCTCGTCTATATCTTCTGAAATCCCCTCCATATAAAACTGAAAAGCTTCAGTATCAGTTGATACGAATCTTAAATCAGATCTGTAAGTGAATCCCCTTTTTAAAAACTCCTGAATAAGCGCTTCTCTTGAATATACAGCGTTAATTTCATAGAAACTCTTTTGCAGTTCTTCTACTTTTTCCTTGGCATCAGGCATATAATAAGTGTTGTATGTTACCTTATTAGTTGCCATATTGACTTTTAAAGCATACTCTCCCCAAAGGTTTGAGTCTTGTTTCGCATTAGTAATGGTCAAAATATTATCTTTAACATGGTATGACCAACCTAATTTGTCACATGCTTTTTTTATGACTTCTGGATTGATGACAAGAGCATTCCTTGTAAATCTTGATGATTCAAATCTAGACATCTTCTTATTCTCCTAATATAATTTTAGACATATCCCATGGCTTTGCTGTTTGACAACCTGATGGGAACTTTTCTTTTCGATTGAATAATGCAAAAAAATCAGTTCTTGATAAAGTCAAATTAAAAAATCTGAAAACAATATTGTTCATAAGCACATAAATATTTGTTGTATTTTCTTCTTGACCTTTCATTACATTTATCTTTGTTACTTTTTGAACATCACTTCGTGACAAAAGACTTATTAATTCAATATCCCAAGACATTTTAAGTTTAACTTTTGTAGAATTGTCCCCAATAGAGATATAACAGATTGAGGCTATTTTTTGGAGAATAGAATTTTCGTCTATTATGTCTGCATCAATATGAACTTTTGCACGTTCTAATGATTTCTGTAGTTTATCTTCTTTTGATTCATTTGACGTAACATTGTGCGAAGTCTCAATAGATGTTGCTTCTTCTTTTTTTGCTTCCTGATTATTTGATACCGAGTTGTTTTCCGCATTTATTTTTCTTACAAACTTCTTATTTCTTATAGAAAATTTTAATTCGTTCAATTTGTCATCAAAATTTGCGAAAAGCGAGGCTAAATCATTATCTTTTCTAAAATACTCTAAAGATGGATTCTTATAATTCAAAATAACATTTTCACCTAAGTATTCCAATGAATCTTCAGCTCTTTGTATATAAGATTCTGCAAATTGTTTTTTGATTTCATGGTACTTATTTTCAGCAACTTGATAATGTGCAAGTGCCATTTCTTCTTTACGAATATGTGACTCATGTTCAGATGTTACGTGGAATGAAAGTACATTGAAACTGCCAGTAAACAGGATACTTTGTCCATTCTTTACCTCTATAACATTCTTGCTGTGAAAAGCAGCAAACTGCGCATAGAAGAATTGACCTGGATATGTTTTTGCAAGATTCTTTATTGCTTTATTAGATTGGCATCCAATCATCTTACCTTTTCCGTTACTCCTATCAAGACCTTCTTCTGCTTCAGAATAGGAAATAAAAACTTTTCCTCCATGAAGAATAAATTCTTGAATTAATGGTAATCGTGATTGTATGAATGCGTCATCTCCTATCCAAGGACTTGAAAGCCAAATTTCATCTGCATTGTCTTGCTGGAAAATTGTATGTATCTCTGCTTCAAATGATATGGTATCATATAGCGCTCTTTTATGTAAACGTTCCTCAATAGAAGAAGACTCTTCTATAGATTTATCACTTGCTTTTTGTTCTTCTTTCAAAAAATCTTCTTCAACTTTGATTTGTTCTTCTGTAATAATTGCATCTTTCTGGTCAATAACTTCTACATCAGGATTGTTTCCTAACATAGAGTCATATAATTTCTTTTTTAGTATATCGTTACTATCGATAATGTCTGAAAGCTCGGTGAGTATTTTTTGAGTATTATCATCATAAATCAAAACTCTAACTTGTTTTGTACGAACACTGCGTATGAAACATGCCCACAAATCATACGACTTAAATTCTGATTTTTCAAGATGAGCTTCTTGTAGAATGTATCTGTCTTTAGATGAATGCGCATGGGAAGCTTGCCTTTCTGCCAAGCTTTTAATTTCATCGATAGTAAGAGATGGTATATCTATAATTTCATCCTCGGGACATTCTCTAACAAAATTTTCAGATATATCAGAATGTAGATTTAGGTAATTTGAATATTCTGGAACATACCAAAAAGAGAACTTGGATGGGTATGGTTCCATTTTTTCTCCATGTTCTGCATATGTCCTTCCAAGCTCTGTTACATTATATGCAGATTCATCTCCTTCTAAAAGATGTATATCCAACATTTGATTGATTGCGTTCCCTAGCATTTTATGTTCTGCTAAGTCAATATTAACATCCATTCCTAAAACACTTCCGATATGAGTAAAAGAGCTTTCTCCATCAGCAAGAATAATTCCTACTACAGCGTTAGCAATTGCAGAGACTTTTGACGGCTTGTTAGTTACTCCAGAATATGAATTTATTACAAAATTCAATTTGTATGGAGTATAGCCAATAACAAGTTCTGACAAATCTTTAACCTTTTGTACACATCTATTTAAACGCATCTCCATAGATTCTTCAATCATTATCTGTGATTCGGAATTACGTTTATGTATGACAGTACGTAAGTTTCTATTATACTGTTCTTTCTTATTCTTATAAAATTGTTTATTCTTTGCCATTATTTGATCAAATGCTTAAGTGTTTGTATATCAATCTTGTTATTGCCTATTATTGAAACAATTTTTGCGTAATCAGCATTATTTTTTGAAAGGAAAGTTCTATTACCAACAATAATAAGAAGACTCTTTGCTCTTGAAAAACCTACATTGATTCGTCTTGGGTCTTTTGTAAAGCCTAAACCATGAGGCCCTTCGTTGTTACTTCTTACAGTAGAAATTATGACAATATTTCTTTCCATACCTTGGAACTTGTCAACAACATTAATTCTATATGAAAGAGATGGATCTAATTTACCCGACTTTCTCATGTCATCGAGAAGTGCAGCTTGAGCTCCATAGAAGGTAATTATACCTATCTCCTTATCTTCTTTGGTTGTCTGGCGTGATATATATTCCTCAAAGCCTTGTGACTTCTTTAGGGCTTTGATAACTAATGCGATTGCCTCTGCTTCTGCTCTGTTGGTTCTTGATGTAGTGCCTAACTGTTGCTTATCTTCATAATCAGGAACATCAACCCATAGAACATGACGGTTTGGATTCATGAAAGGTTCAAAATTAATACCATGATACCTGCTACCTCCATTTGTCGGATCATTGAGGTCCATGACTTCTTTTATACCACACACCAGACCTTTTAATCCGCTTTCTCCATCTTTGTAGAAATGGTTTATGGTATTCATAATCTGCTCATGCATACGATATTGCTCATTCAATGGTGCAACCAAGGAACTTTTTAGTTTGGATGAAGCCTCATATAATAGTTCAAATTGTGATTGTTTAAACTGTTCAATTCTATCAGCCAAATCTTTTCTTCCAATACGTTTAAGAGCGTCAAGAATATTTCCTTCTTGCATCATTGGTGGAAGCTGCTTATGGTCCCCAATAACAATAATCTTCTTACCCCAAACCATAGGAACTGCCATTTCTAAAGGTGTAGCCTTACTTGCTTCGTCCATAATGACGACATCAAAAGCTTCTTCTTCATCACTAAACAATTCCGTGTATTTTTCTCGGAATTGCCATGATCCGCATATGCTGCAGGTAGCAGCAACAAGATTAATATTGTCTTTGTATGCAGAAAGGAACTCTCTACGCATCATTTTATCAGCTGAAGATAATTCATAATTCCATTGAGAAAGTGCTTTTTGATACTGTATGTCTTTACTCATGTTAGATTGAATTCTTTCCATCCATAATTTCACACCATTGTCTGAATTATCTACACTCGGATTATCACACCACTCTTCAATTTGAGTAAGTAAATATCTTTTTTCATCGAAGTTTAATCTTTCACTTTCGGCTTTTGAAGGTGGTAAGATTCTTGCTGGTCGAATTCCCGGCTTGCCTTTAAGACGACCTAAAGCATTGTCAACAGCAAGGTTGGTTTGGGATGTTAATAGTATCTTTACATTTGGCTTTCTCCGTATTTCTTGCCAAATAATTTCAGCAATAACGGTTGTCTTACCAGTACCCGGGGGACCCTGTATAATTGCAAAATCAGGTGCAGCTACGGCAGTAGCTACAGCTCTTTTTTGATTTTTGTTCATCCTATTTTCTATATGATGGCCGGGCTTTTCTATATCTTTTATTAGATCATCAATATCTTCTGTTGGATCTCCTGCATATCTAGGGTCAAACAAGAATTGAGAAAGCAAAGGGTTTGCAGGTGATGAAACCTTCCGCCAAAAACCTTGGATTTCAACGGTATTACCAGGGTTTGTAATTCTATACATTGATTCCTGCTGACGGCCAAGTTCTGCTGTTTCACCTGTTAATGGAAACTGAATATAATCTCCGATATTAATAAAATCTGTAGTCTTTGGTGTTCCTTCAACAGATTGTATTTTCTTTGCGAAATCCTGACCAACTTCAAATCGGACTGTGTCCATAGAACGTGCAAGACAACGACCCAGACGCAGCGACTCTTTGCCCATTACATGAGCCAGAGCTTTTCGTTTATCTTTTACTTCATTTTTTAATTCGTCAATGATATCCCAGTCCCATTCACTGTCTTTTTCCTCTATTTTTTCATTCAATTCTTCAAGAGCTTCATCGTATCTTTCTCCATTGATTAAACGTACTTCTTGAAGTTTGAATTCTCTTTGCATAGATGAAGTAAATCTCTGCAGTTCTTCTGAATCTAATGAAACATTAAAAGATGTTGTTCCATTTGGATGCTCACCATACGATAACTCTACTAATGAGTCAAATATTGACAATTCATTAGAAATGCAGTCTTTTACCGATTCTAATTGGCTTTCATCTTTGAATATGTATCGAAAACTAAACTCTTGATATAATTCTTTGTTTCTACAAAATAGAACTATACCTGGTATTACTGAATGAAAGGATTTATTAATCTTGTCAAATACATCTTTACAATACTCCAAATCATTTGTTTTCAATATTATTTGGACTTTTGGTTTATACATCTCGGGTTTGCAAACTAAAGCCTCAGATAGATTCTCTTGGAGTTTATTCACTAATGTATGGTATTCTTCTTTTGTTTCCGGATATATTATAGCATAGCCTTCTGACGCATTAATTTTTACCTTTTTGTTTTCGATAAAAGTAAGAACTAATGGGCGTAAAAGTTTTTTTCTACTCAATCGATCCTCTTCTTCATTTTCTGAATGTAATGCTAAATCAAATTGAACCTTTATCTCTGTTCTCATTGATGTGAAAACAGAATCCTTTAATGTTGTTTTCTCAACAAGAGTTCTCACGAATTCGACCTCGTCATCATCGTCTAAAGTATAGAGTCCTTCTGTTCTGTTGACCTTAGCACCAAAATCATTACCTAAAGCATTGTCTATTTGATTCAATATATCACCAAAATCATCATTGTTACGAAGGCGAATAGTACCATTAAGTTCATTTAAAAATTTTCCTTCAAACTTAAAACATCTTTCTGATACTTTTTCACCGATTTCGGTAATAAGTTCTTCAGATAGTGATTCAAATCGAGGGAAAGAAACAATTATAGTCTTATCTGACTTCTTTTCTATTGAAACATTTGGATATAGTGTTAAAAGTAAACTCTTTAAATCATTGATTGTGTTGTCAATAAGACTTGTAGCTTGTATTTTAAGATTTACTGCAGTATATTTTCTGCCATTATAGGTTACTTTTTCAAAGTCCCCTACAGAAATAACCTTATATAATTCTTTATTATCTGCATTTAATGCAGCTTGTCCGTCAATATAGGCCTTCCACATTTCGTGATCTTTTTCCATATTGATCTCACGTAGTGGCACAGCAATCTTAGACATTGAAGACACAAATTCACGCATTAACTGCCTTTGGTCTGCTTTCCCAATTTCATCAAGGTAATCATGTGGATCGTGATTAACCGATTCTGTCACATAAAAATCTAAAGTACATAACTTATATTCAGTCTCATCTGCAGGCTGAATAAACTTATCTTTAGATATGTCTTGGAGTATACATTCCCATTTGTTGGGGCTAACGTTGATGGATAATTCTAAATCACTTATATAAATTTGAAATGTAGGATATCCATTTTTGTTTTTTCCTTTGTTAATTATACAACATTCGTGTATTCCTGTAATAAGGTCAAGACAATCCTTAGAATTGGTTTCATAATCTTTCAATCTTTTGTCATAATAGTAAAAAGATTGTGTATTGTAAAGAATAATCAGAGGAGTGCTTTCTTTATATTCTGTATATACTCCTATATTTTTAGTTTTTATAAATTCGCCCATGATTGTTATTTAAGGTAAACGATACAAATATTTCTGTCAAACATATTTAGTTGTAAACGTGTAATTTCATTGTTTTCAACTAATAACACAACACCATAGTCAGAAAAATTGCCTCCTGAGTGGTCAAATCCATATCCTCGTAGTTCTACAATATTTTCATCTCTAGATACTATTTTCATTCTCTTTGGTGCCATTTGGATATTATTCCCCCATAATGGGTGAATGCTATCAAGATTGTACATTGTTACCGTATACCCTTCTCCTCCTTCAATATTCTTTTCAATTACAAATCTACGATTACAACCATAATTGTGACCTGATATATTTTGCCCATTTTGAAAACGGATATGGTCAGAAGAATCGAATACGATAGTTCCCTCTGGTGGATTATTATTACCTCTTTGAAGGCTTTCTATAAATTTATCCATATTATCGTTCTGTTGTAATTTAAATGAATTGTCATTTTTTAGACACAAATCTACAAAAGGGGAGGCAGATTCACGAAGAAATTTCCAGAAATCTACATTTTTGTGAAAAAATCCATTATAAAACATAACTATTGGTTCTCGTATTTGTTTGAATTTACTCATATTATTATCATGTTTCTTCTCTCCTCACAGAAAATCTCAAGACAAATCGATTAATATGAGTTTTCAGTATTTACAAGGACAAAGTACATTTTCCATTCATAATACTGTCGGACAAGATGATTCAAGAAGAATGATTTACTGTTTCCATACAAAACTAGTAATTTTTGTTTCCACTTCAACGAACCTACGGATATACGATTCATCGCATATGCAGTTCATAGGTAAAACAATGTTTCGGATAGTTGATGATTGACGAAATTACGTCACGAAATCATTGAATCATTATGATATCAGATATACAAGTATTTGCCGAAGCGGTTATACGTTTCATCAAATACTTGTCGATTTGAATTTTCGGGTATTGGACTATGTTATTTTTCATATTAGTTCTTTTAATCATCGCGCAAATAGACATGAAATAATGGAGATTATATCACTTCCTGAACAACTGGTAGCGTGTCGCGCTGATAGGTATCGATTGGCTAATATGCTATTACATAACCGCTTATCACATAAACGTGCCTTCTAACGATAAAATTTTCTGTACTGGATACAGCCATAGGACTAAAAGTTTTCTTCCAATCCGTTCTCGAAGGATTTTGTTGGCATAAGCTAACGCAAGATGTCTTTTCAGCGGCTCAAAATGATTTGAGTATACTTGAAAAGCGCTTTCCCTTGTAGGACCGGAGTCAGTAAGCCTGAAAAATTTATAGTAAGCATGCCCCCGAAGCTATATTAATAAATAAATGAAATGAGAGTAAAAATTCTACTATAAGCTATTTCTTTTGACGGGTAGAAGCAAGTTCATCCATATAAGATGCATCTGATTTAACAACAACAAATGCCAGTCAAATTCTGATATAACCAAGTCTGTAAGTCCTGATTCTAAAAACTCTATTTGGCCGGCCAAAAAAGAAATAGTCTTATCCTACGCTTTCACCCCATTCTTGTTTTGAAATGGAAGTACTACAAGAGATCAGGAATACTGTAACGAACAGCTGCTGCCTTATATCATTTTCGGCGGAAAGGCGCTGTATTCCGAATCGGAACTGCGTGAGGTACTGGAAGCGAGTTATCGGAAGCCCTTCAGATAGCCTCCGACCAAAAGCAAGAATGGACAGCCGTTATCCGGTTGCCCGTTCTTACTTGCGTTTGTTTCGTTCTCAGCAATGGCCTCCTTTGGCTATCGGCACAAACAGCATATTAGGTATCCTTCTGCTCTTTGGCGTACGCTTTTCGTAAAAATCACGAACGGAACACATGAATATAAATAGGTATTCAGGCGGAACGCTATCGGTATAATGATTTCAAGGGAATAGACATCAGTACTCAGAGTGTTTTCCGACCGGACATACCGGCATACCTCAAAGTCATTCAGTACGTACGTTTTTCAGGATTGCCTAGATAGCCGCATTTACCGCCGTTGTTGTCACATTTAACAGTTCCCTGATTTCCCATGCTGTCATCCATACATCGTTACCGGTTACGATTACCGATTTGCCTTCTATGGTAATGATATTTCGTTTCATGATTCTTTTTTTAGATGTTACATCCTTTGAACTCTTCTATGCTGCCAAGATATGCGACAAGATTTTCCATATCCTGATTAAGCTTTTTTTGTAATCTTTACATAAATTTGCATTGTCTTGATGCTCTTGTGTCCGAGCGTCGAACTCACGGTTTCAATAGGTACATCATTTGACAGGAATACCGTTGTCGCCGCCGTGTGGCGGCTCTGATGCCATGTAAGATGTTTCGTGATACCGCAGCACGTATTCCATACAGGCAGGTCATGTAATGAGGGACAGGGAAAATCCTTCAGTTCTCACATAGCCTGCGGTATTTTTCTATTCTTCGAGGCAGATTCAATAGGCGGATATTCGATTTCACACCTGTCTTCTGGAGGTTGATGTTTTTCCACTCATGGTTGTCAAAGTATGTATGGATATTTTCCTCTCGCAAATTGCGCATATCTGAGAACGACACCCTCGTGAATGCACGGAACAGATGCAGGTCACGGTAAAGCTCCCGTTTGGCGTTTCCTTATTTGTCGTCCATCAGCATACGGATTTCCTCTTTCGTGAGAAACTCTCTTCTCGTTTTCTCTTTCTTGATTTCATATTCACGGAACGGGTCGCGTGTCAGCCATCATTGTTACTAACAGACACACATAAAGCCAGACCGTATTGGTACAGCAGTGCTTGTCCGTGCGGAGAAACATTTCAAAATCGGAGATAAATACCGGAGTAATTTCCTTCAGGGCAATATCTTTCACATGGTAGCGGATATTCAGGAACTCTTGCAGGTGCTTGTAAACGACTAGATATAAGTGCGGCTGAACTTCTTCCCGTGACATGTCCGCCTTTCGTGTTCCACAATTTGGATTTGACCGAAAGTTTGCTGCTGAATTGCGCTTGTGTTCCGTCTACTGTGATACGTCACATAACCGGTACTGTACCGTCTTTCTTCACTGCCTGTCTTGTCAGGTAGAAGATAACTGAAAATGTATTCTTCATCGTTCTAAAATTTTTTTGTTTCAAATTTAGTTCGTGAAGAATCCTTCGTCGCTATGTAAATTATTGAGGAATACTGCAATTTTTGTTCATGCCGCATTTGTGTGCGTGAGTTGTTAATAACTCACAGGAAATTAATGTTTTCTATATTCTTCCAACCTCGTCATAACCTGTTTTGGACATGGTCACGAATTGGTAACGCTGCGATGTCCTAACTTGGTTTTTCATTGCTTTTTTGTCTTTCATTTTTTTCAAGCCATCTTCCTAAAACGTTTATCTGCTAATAACTTTGCTACATTTTTCTGTTTTCACTTTTTATTCGTACTTTTATTGGCGAAAATTGAAAGTATTTTTTAAAGATACAGAAAAATCTTTAATGTTCCTTGAATAGAATAAAAAATACGGAACTCACTTTGAATCCCGTATTTCACATTTATACAAAATATTTTATAGCGCCATTAAACTCAGCCTATAATTTTTAGTGAACACTAATGTTGCAGTCTGTCTTTTTATAAAGCTCCAATTGGGATATGTTGTATGTTATGATATCCATTGTCAAATACTCATAAGGCATTTTAATACGTAGCCATTTGATAATGGCCATGCTACAATTAGCCTTAATACTTTGAGCTGTCAACATTAATCTTTATTTTTTAATTGCGGATTAAAGTCCAGGTATATTATCAAATATATTCTCCAAAACTTTTGCCAAGTCTCTATAAGTTTTTTGATGCCTGAAGTGCGCCTGATATGGTATCTTTATCCATCTCTCATCATCATCTATATAGGCACTTTCTTCAAACACTTCCAATAATTCCTTGGCATATTTCTTTGTTTTACACTCTATCTGGATTCTTAATTCATGATATTGACAGAAACCAATCCACAGAGTACAGTTTTGTCTACCCTGTTTGAGCCAGATCTCATTACCAAAACTATCTCCGTAGTTTTGGTACATTTGTAACTGGTTGTTATCATAATAGTCCATCCCGTAGCATTCAGCAATTTTATATGCAGTCTTTGCTCTTTCTGTATCAAGGGCAACTTTTGCATACTGCTTTCTAGGAACTGCGAACATAATATGACCTTCATACCAGTATATCCGGAAAACAGATTTGTTCTGTCTTTCCTCTGCAGCAATCCAATCATAAAGTTTGATGTCTTCTCTAAGTCTTTTTATTGCCATATTGCAGTATTCATCATTACCACCATTCCATGATATAAACTCCTTCTTTTCTTCTATGTACTCATATAGACGTCTCTCAACTGCAGATTCATCAATCTCATTAAGTAGCTCTGAGAACATATTACGTACTCTTTCATGAGAAGCAAGAATGTTCTTCAAAAACTTGTTAGACTCTGCTCGTTCAGTAACATATCTTTCTTTCAGTTCATCCCATGAATTGAATTGACTAACAATGGCACGAATTAACAAATGATCTTTACGATATAATTCAGAAATACCATTTTCATTAAACATGCCTTTTGCTAACTCATATCTGTGGTTGAAATTTTCCAGTGATAAACCTGATTCATAGAAAAACAATACCATACCCTTAAAGAATGGATGCTTTTCTGCTTGTATGAACATGTTAAGCCAATCATTGTTCTCTGAAATACGTTTAGCTTTTTCTATTTCTTCGAGCAGGGCTCTATTCTCGCGTTCGTCGTTGTTATCATCTTTCCATTGAGAAAGAGCTGCATAGAATGATAAACCTTCTGAAGATCTTATGGCTGTGTTATGAATAACAGCAGAAAGTTTACGTATTAATGAAGACACAGGCGTTAAACTGTCAATATTCGTATTTTCTACAATGTTCCATACTACTCGCATCCATTGCTTGAATATACTTATGTCAAATATATCGTATGCTTCAATAAACTCAATAACTGCCCCCAATAAAATAAGTTTGGAATGAGTCATCTTGGATGACAAGTTATTATAGAAATCATCGCCTTCTTCAGAATTTTTCTTCTCCCATGAAGGAAGCATTGATTTATAGATAAAACCTTTATCATCTTTATGGTCATATTCATAGAATACATCAAAAACCTTATCCAAAATCATGATATACTCAGGATGCTTGGAAAGTAGATTTTCGAACTCCTGGAATCCAAGGTACTCATTTGCTTCATTTCTATTCTCTGCATCAGTATATAACTGACGTATAGTTTTGTCCTGTCGCATATCTTTATCGGACACAATGTCTTTTGTCGATACTATATACTTGCAGGCAAAGAAACGAGAGAAGAAACTCATGTATGCAGCGTCAAAGTTTTCATTCCCTTTTTTCCAGAAAATATCGATCCACTTTGAATCGAGCTTAACAGAGAAATTAAAGTCAAATCCCACTTCGTCATTGCTGCCTTTCTTATATAGAGGAACAAGTTTCTTATATGGGGCATACTCTTTATTATTTATGAAATTGATGAGATCTGCCTTGAAATTCTCAAATGGACTCAACTGTAAACCTCTTGCGTTCATTTTGATATAAAGTTCCTCAGACAGATTAAAGTAGCCAAGAGACTTTACATAGAACTGAATATTTCCAAGTTTCTTATAGAGTTCATTGCTATCCTGTTTATTGTATCTATCATGAATAGCGTCAAGCATGATAAGCATAGCACTTATGGTGCTATCTCTATCGAATGACTTGAAGTACCACTTTGCTTTCTTAATTGCCTTAGAAGGTTTTGTATCTGAAAGGTCTATGCGATATGATGCTAATCTCTGACAGAATACGGTTGAAGTGGAACGTGTTTCATAGACAAAACGGCCAAGTGCATTACGAATCTCAGTATCTGCCTCTTCGTCTTCGTTAAGTTCGCGATTTGCAATATACCAATAAACCAGGAATAAGGTTGTCATACGTTGCTGCCCGTCCAATAATTCCATGACATAGGTATCATTAGAAGGACGAACAATTCCATATATGAAGTTGAAATCAAAAACTTCATCTGTTTTGAAATTTGCAAACATTTCATTCAGAAGTGTATTACGTACATAAGTGCATACACCATCTGGTCTTCCCTGAGCATATGGACGTTGAATCTTAGGAATAACTATTTGGCTGATTTTAACCTTTTTATCTTTATTAAGATCTAAGTCATTTTTGTATATATCTAAAAAAGTATATCTATTGCTCATTCTTCAACCTCCTCTAATTTTATATATTCTTTTAAGGCTTCATAGATGTATTTGTGATATGCTTCCATGTCTTCTTTCGTCCATAAAGAACGATTGGTACCTTTTTCGTCAAAGAATTTGGCGAAGATATATTGTGTCGCAATGGGAACAAAGACACCTTGTTTGATTCGTTCTATTATGATGCGCCTTTTAGTGCAGAACAAACTGTTTCCATACATTCTGTTGGTAGCTGCATCAAGAAGTGTCAAGTTGCCTATTGTGTTCTTGATTTCTTCGTCTGCATCCACCTCTTGGGCATTCTTTTTCAGTATATTTATGACGTCATCTAAAGCATTTTCATCTAATTTTTGTTTTAAAACAGCAATCTCATCATCCTTCAATTCATCTTTACGGTCAGCCATAGCAGTTTCAATCCAATCTCGCTTGTCTTTTTCCTTTTTCAAAGCATTGGTATGAAATGAGTCAATATGTTCAATATCCCAGTTTTGAGCACTAAGAACATCAAATGGGAATTTATATACATCTGATTCTGATTCCAACTTTTTATTCTGTTCATTCAGAAGATGTATATTTAGGGTCAGTAATAACTTGTATATTGTATTGTGATCTTTATCATATGTATTAAGAATCTGTTTGTTCTCATCATCAACTTTCGCACCACGTAAGTGATATGAGATTCGTTTTTTAAGATATTTCTCAAAATCATCTCGGCATGTAGTTTCCGGCATATATTCAAAATGAAGAACAAGTCTACAAAGATCTTCACCACACTGGCTAAGTAAACCTATGTAGTTATAAATAGAAGGGGTACAGAACCAGTCATCAAGTGTTCTAAATAATTCCATCACTTCATCCCAAGCAATAGCAACTTCATGTTGAAGATCTTCGCCCATCTTTCCTTCAAAGCGGTTGTAGTAGAAACGGAATATCTCACTTTGTCTTGTATCCATTAACTGAGCATCAATTTCCTTTATTTTAGCATCCCATTCTGTTTCAGGAATTTCTTTAAGAGCATTCTTTTTGTAAATCAGATTAAAAAGGAGGTCAATGCGGTTAGGCATATCATATCCCTTTTTCTGAAGGAAATACCAGAAATTGTTTGCATGAAGTGTGTTCTCAATATATTCCCATTCCAAAGCTAATTCTGATTGCTTAATATATTTATCACCAGAAGTAAAGTTCTTTTTCAATAAGAACAATCCTTTGATAAGTTCTGCATCTGTAAGACGAATCTTTCCTGTATTGATCTTCTGAAATTCTTTAATGTTATTCTTTTCCTTTACTTCTGCGATTTCGTACCATAAAACCTGTACAGAGCCACCTTTGGTGTCACTCATGCCATTTAGAAGCTTAAAGAATGAATTCCTGATATTGTCAAGACTGCCACCCAATTGATAGCGAATATTGATTGTTTTACCATCTGTTTTAATCCATTCACTTATATATTTGAATGCATTTGCCATGTGAAAGTAATCCACGTTGTCTCTCAAGATGTCCTCATCGTTATCCTTGATGGTCTTCATAGTCAATCCTTCAAGGAATTTTGTAGAACCATCACGAGTAGCATAGCAGATATGATATAGTTCTTTACCATCTTCCTCTTCTTTCAAGGTTTCCGCATTCCATCCTTTTTGATCGAGAAGGTACTTGTATAGTAGAAATATAGTTGTCAGACGCTGCTGCCCATCTATAATCTCCCACACACCATGACTCAGAATACCTTCATTGTATTCAGTTCCAAACATAGATTTAAGCTTATCTTCATCTGTGATTGGACGAGCTATGACAGGTTGAAGACAATAAAACTGATCCTGTTTTTTTTCTTTTCCTTCATTAGCAAAATCGTTAGCAAAACAAAGAAGATCACGCAAGAGATCACCTACTTGTTTCTCTGTCCATCTATATCCTCTCTGGTAGGATGGTATATAGAAATACCTCCCGTCAAGAAGTTCACCTATAGCATATTGTTTGATTGAATTATCCATTGTACTTTATTATTTCAATTTTTATAAAATATCACTGCACTTTGCATGGTTTACTACTACGCCATTATCATTTTATTATATTAAAAATTGTATCTCCAATATACACGACTCCTGAAGGAGAAGGATAGTAAACCATATGAACTGTCAATTATTATCTAAAAGTCAGTTTTTAATTAACGGTCATTATTGGTACAACCTATCATATAATAAGCATATTTCATATTTAAACTTTATTATAAGATAGGTTAGATGTCTCAAAATATAGTTTATATCAGCAACCACTTCCGTCTATATTACATGACATTCCTTCTGTAATTGGTCTTGAAGTAAGTCCGGCTTCTTCTGGTATGAGTGTAACAGAACCATCCTCTAGAACAAAGCATGGAATACCTGCAGCTCCAACTTTTTTCGCTTCATTAAAAACAGGGCTGTTATCACGGATCCTTAGAAATTCCTTTAAATGTTTTACATGCGAACCTATGTCTATAATCTCATATCTGTCGTCTCCCTGTATCTGCTCTTCAACATAAATACAGTCCGGACAAGTATTCATACTATAAATTTTAATCATGATGTATATTGTTATAAATTATTACTATTCTGCTGGGCATTAATAGTGAAAAACAAAAGATGTATCTCAAAAGTATGAAATGTCGTTTAAATATAAAAGTGCTTATTGCTTTTTATACAATTCTACGTTATGTGATACAATTGTTTTTTGATGAATTGATGAAATGATGAGGTAATTGTTTGGATTTTGATTATGTTAATTTAGAATAAAAGTATGGTTTTTAATGCTTCTTAAAAAGTTTTTTGTTAGATACTATTATTCTTTCCATACTATACTTACATTTGGAGCGATCAAGTTTATTTGTTTGCTACTTTAAGCCCTATTTTCTTGTACATTGTTATTTTGCTCCAATCATATTTTTGACAGGTATAGTGTACAACAAAAATTCTATTTCTCGAGGTTATCCTGTCGTATAATTTTGTTGGACATTCCAGTATAAATTGTTTCAGTCGTATATGATATATTGGGGACTTTTAATTAAAAAAGATCCAAGTCTGTATTGGTTTTCTATCGCTCTTGATATGATAAAAACGGCTGTAGCTGCTGGAGAATAACTTTTGAATTTAGCTAGTTTTAAGCTCTTCTTACGATTATTTTTGTGCGTTGCTTATATTGGTGCAGCTGATAATATTTTGATCCAAATTATGGCAAATATTCAATCTTCTGTTCTGTAAACTGCATAACAAAATTACCCAGCTTGCTGCCTTTTTAAACTGTCTTTTTCTAACGCCCTTTTTAGGAAGGGGGAATTAGGCTTCCCTCTTTTTTAAAAGTGAACAGGGCAAGCCCTTTTATAAACGCGTTGTGCTATGGTAGTTTAGGGAAAAAGTATATATCAAAATATATGGTGATAGAGCTGCTTTTATCATTGTTTTATCTGTGATTAATTGTTTGATTTATAAAGAACTAATCTCTTCCCTATAGTTTCTTATAATCTTAAACAAACGGAACATGTTTTGCTGATTTTCCTGCAATATTACAAATGGATTTTTATCTATCCTTTTGAACTGAAGTTTATTGTTGGATATTTTTATTGTATATCCGAGAATATTGATGTCAATGATATAAAAGACTTTTTGCTCAGTGTTTCTATATAGTGAATGAATAACAATTTGTAGAGCACTTTCTTCATTATTTTGTTGGTTATATTTTAAGTAGTAAAGTAATAATTATATTTACGTTATTATTAGATTTTGATGGATACTTTATCTTGGTAAAACTTATAATAATCTGCAATTTTTATTCCATATAAGTTTCCTTGTAACAGGTTGTATGAGTGGAATTTAAAAGCTATATAAGTAATATTTAAATATAAAATATGAGCTATAATATTCATCAATTTATAATTATTAACTTTATGCTCATTAATAAGCAATTATGGGATAATTGATATCTTATAGATTGTATCAAATTCGATTAAGTATTACATTTTAATAATATGTATACTATTGGGAATAAATAAAGATTTTATAGGGACAGACGAAGTGTTTCAAAGAGAACATACCCTCCCCAGATACGGTGGGCGAATGCTGTCCTGCAGAAGTCACTGACCGAGATAACGACACGGAATGCGAAGTAGGTTAAGGTGCTTGTTTGATGGAAAGACATTAGCGGCAAGGTTGAAAGAATAGCTTAAGTAAACTGAAAAATATTCGAAACCGGTGGGGTATGTATTGTTGGTGGTGATGGCGATATTAGTATTAACTTTAATAATCTCATAACCATGAATAAAACAGAAGTTAAAAACAAATGCAAGCAAAATATTGAATTCTGGAGTCAAAGTAATGGAAAGCGGCGAAGAGTTTGAGCTTCTTTGCGATGTATTCAAGGGTTATGACGAATATGAATTGAAAACGAAAGGCCAAAGGATTAGGAAGATAATAAGAAAAGCAACCTATGGGATAAAATGCTTTTATATTACAAGAGAAGACGGAACAGAAATGTGTATATCATACTATTCTTGTTTAGACAGTAACAAGAACAAAAAATAATGGATATTAGTTCTGCATGTAGGGAATCTATTGATTAATAATCAAAGATCTTAGAAAAAAGCTAATATTTTCACTTGTTTGTTCATTTTCTGGAGATAAAATAAGAAAGAAAATTCTATAAATAAAATCGTATGTAGCAAATTTGAAGTTAAATGCAATAAAAATGAAATAACTTATCAAGTAATAGAAATATAAGCATAAAACACTATCTTTGCATAATAATGTCTCATGTACACAAAGAATTTTTTTGTATGAGTAATAATAGTATAAATGTGAATAGAATAAAGGCTGTTTTAGCAGAGAAAAACAAAACAAGTAAATGGCTTGCTGAGCAAATAGGTAGAGATCAGGCTACGGTGTCAAAGTGGTGTACAAATACATATCAACCACGTTTGGATACACTTGTTAAAATTGCTACGCTTTTAAATGTTGATGTAAGAGAACTAATAATAAAAACAGAAATTAAATAGGTTAATGTATAAGATAGAATGGGATACTGAAACGGGAGGTGTGTTACTTAACTCAATGGTTACTAAAGAAACCATAGGAATTTCACCTCGTCCTGTTTGGTTCGAAGAACTTGATTTGTTAGGTCTTGATAAGTTAGGGTATACCTACCCAAGATCTGAAGCACCTCTTATGTGGGCTATAAATAAACAATATTATTATCGTGGAAAGTTGATGTTCGAAGCTAAAGGCGCTAACATGTATGATGCTCCTACAATAATTTTTCAAAAAGGAAAAGAGGTAGCCGTAATTGAACCTGTAGATGTGGAGAAAATGTTACTCCGGAATAGGGAGAAGATGTTTTTAATTGAAAATGAAGCGATCGAGTTTATTCGTGATACATATATAGCTTATGCTGGTGTTAATCGAGCTTATGATTCTATTAAAGCAAATCAAGAAATAGATTTTGAAGCATTAGCAGATAAGGTTGAGAAGAAGACAAAACAAAAAATGGCAGTTGTAAAGGAAGACTGTGAAAGTTTCGATGTCGTACCTTTGGATATAGCAACTGCTCAAGGGAAACGAGTTCTGTTGTCAACGAAGATAGATTATTTTATTGCTTCTTTTTCAGGAGGTAAGGATTCCCAGGTTGTTCTAGATCTGGTAACAAGAGCTATCCCACCTACAGCATATGAGGTTATATATTCAGATACAGGATACGAGTTACCACCATCATTAAATCTTTATGAAGAGGTTAAAGAATATTATGGAAAAAAATTTCCAGATTTAAAATTCTCTACAACGAGGAATCATGAATCAGTTCTTAATTATTGGGATAAGATAGGTACACCTAGTGATACACACAGATGGTGTTGCTCAATAATGAAGACAGCACCGCTTTATAGGAGTCTAAAAATAGATGGTAATAAACAAGCTCGAGTACTTACTTTTGACGGTGTTAGAAGTGAGGAATCGACCAGAAGAAGCACTTATAGTAGAATAGGAAAGGGGAAGCATATATACACATATAATGCTCACCCTATTTTCAATTGGAATGTAGTTGAGATATTTTTATATATGATGCTTCACAATTTGCCTAATAATCCTGCTTATAGGCTAGGGTTCTCAAGGGTTGGTTGCGTTATTTGTCCATTTGGTTCGGATTGGTCTGATTATCTTGTTACAAAGTATTATCCAGAAACACGCAAGCCTTTCTTGGATAAATTACAAAATTGGGTAAAATCATCTGGTATTAAAGATGGAAATGTTTTTATTAAAACACGAAGATGGCATGTTTCAGCAATTGGAAGCCCTACTCTGAATAATACGGAGAAAGTATTAATCGGATCTGCAAATAAAACAACAAAATTGACAATAATAAATCCATCATCTGATTTTTTTGAGTGGCTAAAAATTATAGGAGAATATACGATAGGATTTAAAAATGAAAAGTTTAATGGTGCTCTAAAATTAGGTAAGGATATAATTGCTTTCAATGGAGAAAGAACAGATAAAATTGAGATCACTTTTAGTACCGACGACAAACGTTTTATAAATAATATTCTTCGTATAGGTTACAAGTCTGCTTACTGTGTGAATTGTGAAGTTTGCGAAGTACAATGTCCAACTGGGGCATTAAAAATTGTCCCTAAATTATCAATTGGAGATCAGTGTATACATTGTCTTAAATGTTTAAGCTGGCATGAAAAAGGCTGCATCGCAGCAGATTGTTTAAGAAAAATATCAGGTAGAATAAAAATGGATACTTCTTTATCAATTAAAGGTTATAAGACATTCGGTCTGAGAGACGAATGGATAGATGAATTTGTTAGTGACCCAGAAAATTTTTGGGAAAGTACTTTACTTGGCACAGCCATGTTTGATTCGTTTAAAGCATGGGCAAAAGATGCAGGTATATTAGACGCAAAAAATCATATAACTCCATTTGGAGAAATTATGAATGGTATATATTCAGATAATCCAACTTTGTTTTGGGAGATTATTTGGATAAACCTTACTTATTCCTCGTTTATAGTTAACCGTTTTACTTCTTTCGTAAAACCTGGGACAACATTTGATAAAAAATATCTTGTTGAATTGATTAGTGCAAGTGAAAGTGTTTCGTCTATAACAACTTTGAATAATGCTGCAGGAGCACTTGTAGACATGCTCAAAAATTCACCTATTGGCGAAGAATTAGAACAAGGCGTTGCAGTAGAGAAAAAATATAGAAGAAGAGAATATAATGATTTAAGTGTTGAAGCTTTGGCTTATTCTTTGTATTTATATGGAGAAAAAAATAATACATCTGAATTTAGAGTGTCGGATCTATTTAAGGACCAAGATGCAACAGGTGTGCATAATGAATTTGGAATATCAAAGAATGATTTAATGAAAAAATTACGTTATTTGTCTTCAGAGGCAAATAGAGTTATTATAGCTGAGTTAAATATGGGATTAGATCATATAACACTGAGAAAAGACCTTAATTCAATATCAGTATTAGAAGAACTTACAAAATAATTAATATAACAACTACGCTATGGTTTATAATGATATAATCCGAAAGAGAAGTGGAAAGGCAGCATATAGTATTGAGGAAGAAAAGGGTAATCAATGGGCTTCTTTTATACCAAATGAGCAATTTAATACAGTGCTGAAAACTGTACTTCGCTCTGTTAGGGGAAATGATATAGATTCTCACAAATCATTTTGGATTAATGGAACATATGGCACAGGAAAAAGTCATGCTGTCGCTGTGATTTCTCACCTCTTATGCGATCCTGTGGAAGATATCAAAGGTTGGGTAGAATATGAATATGGAGCTGATAAGTTTAAACTTATTCGCGAACAAATTTTCACTTTGCGTAAACAAAAGCGTTTACTACCAGTTAAAATAGAAGGACTAATGGATATGGCTCATGTAGCTGATTTGCCACTTGTTCTTCAATCGGCTGTAATAAAAGCATTGAATAGAGAACATATAGATTGTACTGTTAATACAGATTTTGATGAACTTATTTCTCACATACAAGAACATGTTGTAATATGGGAAGATTTAATATCACGAAGTGTGGCCTTAAAATCTGTTGCTGCAACACGTGAGAAATTAATCCAGAAATTACAAGCAAGAGATATGGGGACTTATCAAAAAGCCAAGGATGCACAACGTTCGGCTAATATGGCAATCTTGTTTGGACAAGAGAATATAGGGTCATGGCTTATTGAAATTCAGGAAAAATTACGCAGGGAAACAGAATATAAGGGCTTGTTAATTTTGTGGGATGAATTTACCGATGTAATGGATGATTCTATTGGCATTTCTGTATTAAAATCACTACAAACTATAGCACATAAATTTGCTAATGAGGAGAACGATTCATTCTTGTTCCTTATATCTCATCCATCAGCTTTTAATAAACTAGGGAATGAAGAAATAAAGCAAACAGACGGGCGTTACCATAGAATGAAGTATAATATGGAATCAGTCTCTGCATTCAAGATTATGTCAAGAAAATTTGAGATAGTCAACCAGCAAATGCATAGTGCTTTATGTGAGTTGTTCTATGCTAAAAATGGGCATTTACTTGAACTTTATACTGCAACATCTAATGACCAATCCGAGACCCGAACTGATTTAAAGAATTTGTTTCCGATACATCCTGCTACTGCAAATTTAGCAACACATTATGCTACAGTAGTTGGATCTTCTAGTAGAAGTGTATTTGAGTTCATAGGTCAAAATGAAGCTATGGAAGAGTTCTTGTCAAGTGAGCAGGCTTATGAAAATCATGAAACTGTAACAGCAGATTACTTGTGGGATTTTGTACTTAAGGTATTCCAGGATGATGTTGTGAATTATGGAGCTGTAACAGAGAGATTTAATACATATCGCCAACATGTTGAAGAACATGGTGCGGCTGCTTATGCCATTTTTAAGGGAATATTACTGTTGAATGCATTCAATAATATAGCAGGAGATAATAATAATGACCTTGTTACCCCTACAGAAGATAATATTATAAATCTTTATACTGGCAGCAAGTATGAAAGTGAAATAGAAGATGTTCTAAACTGGTTTAATGAACAAGGTGTTATTCAACGTGCACCTGGTGGAATTTTTTCAGTTCAATTTTCAGCTCTACCTTCACATGAGATCGAAGAACTTAAGACTTCATTGTCATCAGATTCATCTCAGTACCGCTTTATATCAAAGGTGCTCAACTTTGGAGACACTGCTTCATCTTATTTTGAAAAGAAGTTTGTACAAAAAATTATTCGTCCATACACCTATAATTTTTATTCTGAAGCTAATAATGATTCTTTTTTAAGGGACGCAATTAAAAAAGCTAAACGAGAAGCTAAGGTAAGCGACTTATTTTTAGCATTATTATTTTCCAAAAATAATAATGAAATAGCTCATTTGCGCCAATTAGCATATGAAGCTTCATTAGCAGCAAAAGAAGGTGACAAAGATTTTAGTGATATTGTATTTATTGTTTTCGATACTCCGTTTGGCGATAAGAGCTATTCACGTTTCATAGAGTATATGGCAAATTATACGGCAGCTCAATCACATGGATTTATTGATCAAGTTAATGTACATCGCGATCATGCTACTGGTATGATTAAAGATTGGATGCAGGCCGTACAAAGAGGTAATGCTACAATCTATTTAAATGGATTACAACAACCTATTTCTGTTAAACATCTATCATCAGAACTTAATCATACAATTTCACCTATAGTATTCCCAAAAGGTCCAGATGCTCACGAATTATTACGTATAAAAGCACCTAGTACCTTCTGGAAGCCTCAAGTATCAAAAGAAATAATTAGAACTTTTATTTTTGGAACAACAAAAACTGAAGTTATTGATGTCGTTGCTCAAATGAAACCTATACAGTATCTTATTCAAGATGCTCTTGATGAGAATTTGCAATGGCATCAGAATATGTCTTCTGACCATCCATTTAGAGCTGTTTATGATTACATTCAAAATAAGATCAAATATGCAGATAAGTCTCAGTTGTTTAATTTCGCTGAAAAATTTGATGAACTTAGAAAACCGCCATTTGGATTATCCGCAAATTATGCATCTGCTGCAATGTTAGCTTTTGGATTACGAACATGGGCTAATAAAATATTTGATACATTAGGAAAACCTCTTGAGAAGAATAACTTAGTAGATGCCGTAGCAGAATTGTTGAATGTATGGGATAAAGGGAAATCTTCTAATAAACTTAGTTTTAAATTTCAAACGCCAGAGGAAGGTAAACTATGTAAAGCTCTAATTAAAACTTTTAAGCTTGATAAGCTTGCAAACTATAATGACATATCAAGTCTTAAGGATGCTCGCTTTGCTATAACAAGTGCTTATCTTGAAGAAAAAGGATACCCTATGTGGTCACTTAAATACATGGATGATAATTTTTGCCAAGCACATCCTTCAATAATTTTAAATGATAAAATTCGTCGACTATTTGATAATGTCGTTACTATATGTGCTCAGCTTGATATTAAAAATCCTGCTCTAATTAAAGATACACTTGAACTCATAGAAGAGTTTCGTGCTGACCTTCCAGATATACTTGCTAAGCCTGGAAACTTTAGTAATGGTTTTAAGAACTTTATGTTATCCCAACAAGGTATTGGTTTGCAAGAAACTGAGATAGATATTGCTTATGATTACATAAAAAAGCATCTTCAATCAACTGTTGGTTATTGGTCTGAAGATGAAGTCGCAATAGCACTTAAGGATTGGCGCATTGCAGAACATGAAGCAATAGAAAATCAAAGGCGTAAGGAGGAAGAAGAGCGTCGTAGAGCAGACGATGAACTTCGCCGACAAAAAGCAGAAGAGGAACGTAAACGGTTAGAAGATGAAGCTAAAAATGCTAAAGAACAAGCTTTTAAGGAACTTAAAGGCGATGAATTGTCACTAGCAAAGAAAAAGATTTTAGCAAAGGAGATAATAGATAGTGCTACAGAGAAGGAACTTTATGAAATGCTTAGCCAAGTTATAAATCTTGATTACGAATTTATAGTGGATAAGATTATAGAATCAGTACATAAATAATAACTGCCTATGTATAAGTCATTCAATACTCTTGATGAATTATTTGCTTACATTAAGGAAGATAAAGAGTGGACAGGAGCCAATGCAGGTCTTCATAATCGTTATCCCATACGGTTTGTACTCTTTGATAATTTCTCAGATTTTAATGAATTTATTGTTGAACGTCCAGATGGTATCTATAAATATTCTATAGATACCATGCTGGATAAGGATGATCCGGACCAATTTTTATCATACACGGAATTATCTAGAGAAATTAGGGCTTTTACCAAAAAGGTACCTATAAATGACTTTGTTATTTATCCATTCTCTGAGATGACAAGGTTTTATGATAATGAAATATATACTGAGTTCGATTCCTTAGTTACAACTATTAGAGGCCAGCAAGCACCCGAAGAAGCCCAAAATAAGCATATCCGTATCTATATACCTATAGTCGGTATGCAAGGTAAAATGGGAAAGTTTTTTGCTGATAATTCAACATTTGTCTGGGAACTTAAGTCCGGTATTGATAAAGGTATATATAATCTGATATTAACAAACGGCTCAACATATGGTGTATCAGGTTTATCAGAAAAATATACTGTAGTAGGTGACTTATATGAATGGCTTAAATTATGGGAAAAAGGTGATGGCGTAAAACAAAACATTATTTGTAGCTCACCTAATATATTTGCTAATGTTCATCATGCACAACCTGACAATGCTTTTTCATATCAAGTATGTAATAATGTTTTCCAGTTCTTATGTGATGGTCTTAAAATCGATTTTGGAAATATTACTGAACCGGATGAAATTGAAATGCAATATTGGGAGCAACTAGCAAAAGATATTGACGTGGTATCATTCAATTTTGATGAATACGTAAAAGAAAGATTAGATACATTTTCATTAAACGATGGAATAGACTTTATTAAAACTTGGTTTGACTGTGACTCAGATTTTGATAGGTGGCTATTAACTCTTTATTTTAAAAAAGTAACCAACAAAGAAGGATACATTTATCATGCTGTATCAAGATGTTCAAATTTAAGTAAGGCAGAGTTATTTTCAAATATAGCAACTTGTATTTTTGAAGATAACATAAATGAGGTTTTTATTGAAGAACGTAGGCAAGCAATGAAAATCGCATCTGATAAAGGCGTGAAAATTACAGATTTTGCAAAGAATAAACTTAAGACAAAGCTTAATGCAATAGCAAAATCTCCAGAAAATGGTGGATATAGCAAAGCTGTAAAATTATTGACACCGCTTACCGATGTTGAACATCAGCTTAGCATAGAATGGGTATCTAAAGGATATATATCACGACATAACATTAAAGATATATACAATGGGCTGTATTATTATCTTGAACCATGTGCCTTTAATACACTTGATATTTCAGAACAGTGGATAGCGAAATATATAGATATGTATAAATATTCTAAGATGGGGAATTGTATACATCCTGATGTTGAGAAGATTATACATGAAAAGAACTCTGATACATTAGCATTCCATAATTGGTATGACAATATCAAAACAGTAAAAACTATTCTTCATAACAGAAAGGATATAGAATTATTTTATTGGATTGATGGCTTAGGAGTGGATTGGATACCATTTATTAGTAGTATCATTACACGATATTCGAAGGAACACGTATATTTAAATGAAGTTTACATAGCCGCTGCTGATCTACCAACTGTTACATCAGTTAATAAGGTTAAGTTACAATCGCTCTTACCTGATAATGCATTATTACCTAAGATAGGGGATTTGGATGAATTTGCACATTCTTCCAAATCTTATCCAGATTATATTATCAATGAGATGAAGATTGTTGAAAATGCAATTTGTGAGGTGTTAGATAATTATAATGGGAAAAAGATTGCATTCATATCAGATCATGGCCTAACATATTTATCTCAAATATCATCTGGTTTAGGCTTAGGTGGTATCAACTCAAATCATGAAGGACGCTTAGCAACATATAATACTACTATTGTAGATGATAATAATTATCTGAAATTAGAAGACAATAAAACTATATGCTCGTTAACGCATCAATCATTAGGTGATAAAGTTGACAAAGGGCATGGCGCACATGGCGGATGTACCCCAGAAGAAGTTCTTGTACCTATCATAATAGTTTCATCTCAAAAAAATGCAAACACTTATCTTGTAAATTTAGAAAATGATGAAATTGAAGGTACAAAACCAATAGCTAGGTTCAAAATTAAAGGACTCTCGTCAGTTGATGTCCCATCATTAGTTTATAACGGAGTTACATATAAATTATTTAGTATGGGTAATGATATTTTTGAGAGTGAACGGTTGAATCTTGTTGAAACAGCAACGAAGTTGTCTATTTGTATAAATAATGAAATATTTGAATCATATAATATAAAGGTTTCTACTGGTGCAACGGAAGATGACCTCTTTGGAGAATTTTAATTATGAATATAAATATATCAAATAAAATAAGAGAGCAGTTTTCTGCTATGGCAATTTATAAAGACCCTGTAATAACAAATAGTTTATTTGCAGGGCGTAATTTACCTTCTTTTGTAAAAGACTTTCTTCTAAAACGCTATATTAATTCAGATGGGGTAGTAGATAAGGGAAAGTTAACAATGTTTCTTGATAAAGTTATACCTAAGAAAGAAACGGAAGTAAAGGATAGACTTGATTCAGGTGAAGAAGTTATGCTTCTTTGCCGCTTCATTGTATTTATTGATTTAGTGAAAGGAATACGTCGTTTTGGTATACCTGATTTAGGTATAAAAACTAATGAAGGTGTAATACCAGAGTATGTATATAAAGAACATCCTGGTGAACTTGTAGATGGTGAAAAATGGGGTATAATAAAACTATCAGTATTACCTGATGATGATGGCAAGAAAAATCATGTTGAAATGGTAGATTATAAGCCGTTTAAACCATATAAATCAGTTGATATAGATTATCTACGAAATGCAAGAAAATCATTTTCAACACATGAGTGGATTGATATTTTATTATCAGCAATGGAATATGATCCTGAAGGTTTTGAGTCAATGACACAAAAAATGGAATTTCTAACTCGCCTATTGATTTTTGTGGAACCACGTCTAAATGTTGTTGAACTGGCGCCAAAAGGAACTGGAAAATCATTTGTTTTTGGGAATTTGTCAAAATATGGATGGCTTGTTAGTGGAGGTAAAGTAACGCGTGCAAAACTTTTCTATGATAAAGCTCGCCAACAAAATGGTATAATGAAGAACCATGATTTTACAGCATTCGATGAAATACAAACAATAATATTTCAGGAACCTGCAGAAATACAAGCAGCTCTAAAATCTTATCTTGAGTCTGGAAAGACTACAATAGATAATAATGAGTTCTCGTCTGAATGTGGATTAATGCTAATGGGAAATATACCTTTAGATGCAAATAAAAGACCTATGAGTCTTCGTTATTTTGATTCTTTACCTCAATCATTTAGAGAATCTGCCTTACTTGACAGATTTCATTGTTTTATAGAAGGGTGGCATTTGCCACGTATTACTGAAGGTACTATATATAAAGGTTGGACTATTAATGTCGAATATTTCTCTGAAATACTTCATGAAATGCGAACACAGAGTATTTACGGTATAATCTTTGATCAGTTGGTTGATAAAGATAGAAACGCAGACACTAGAGATTATAAGGCTGTGAAGAAGAATGCTGTAGCATATATGAAATTAATATTCCCACATTGGACTAACTTAGAAGAGGTTGACATAGACGAATTTGAACAATATTGTTTAAACCCTGCTATACATCGAAGGAGTATTATTAAAGAGCAATGCCATTATATAGATCCTGAATTTAAGACTACTATGGCAAATTTCTGGGTGAAAGATCCCAAAAATAAAGGAGTTGAAGAAAACCAGCTTTTTTAGTTTCATATTAAAAGCTATCTCTTCAGATTATGAGTCTTCTCTAGGGAGATTACATCGCTGTGGAGGAAGCTGAAGATGTATTGCATCTTCAGCTTCGCTGCTATCCATTCCTTCTGTATGAATGTATCATAAATATGCTCCTGCTCGTCAACGAGTAGAGAAGATTCAGACGACCTCTTGTAGAGACAACTGAGTGAGCTGTAATAGAGTCGGCATAGGCTTTTCAGAGCAACTCAGCCACAGCAGAGTTGTTCTGAAGTAGATGTGCTGCTGCATACAGGTCGCAAAGACATATAGGAAGTGATTAAGCACGGACTTAGTGGCGATGATGTTATTATCAGCCAAATGAGAATTATCGCTTTCATGCTCAAAGGCCTATAATTAAATTTTTGATACATAGGCAAGTAAAAGAAATAAAAAACTAAATGCTTAATATTATATAGAAAATAACTATCTTTGGAATCGTAAGCAGGTTACATAAAGATATACCTATGGCTATTCCACTTGTTTTAATCTTTTGTGATTGAAGATGCAAAAAGACTTTATGAGCTATAGGAATAAAGAAGCAAAGTGATTTCAGATTTAACGTAAAAATAACTCATTTATGCTAATATAGGAGAAGGATAGTCTAAAAGATATGTACTATATTACAATAAGGCTCTGCTGGCTCACTCAGAAATATGTGAGTGAGGGATGGATTTCTAATTGTGCAAGTATTTCTTACTGTATTTCCGAATAATCTCTTTAGGATTGCCTTTAGGAGAGTCTCAAGAAGCATAGTAATTAATATTTCTGTAAGATTAATATCTATCATATTTGTTATTAATATTATGTATTGTATCATAAGTATTATATACAAAGATATATTGATTATTCTAATATTTAGGGGTAGTTTCCTACGAGGATACTGTGATTGTAATTTGTGTATATATCGTACAATAATGCTCCGGACTTCCTTCTCTTTTTTCCGTAAAAAATTATAATCGATATGCCGTTCCCAGATTGGATATGTACTAAAAGGTATATTCATATGGATATGCCTATTATAAAGCAGGAGGATAAGATACGTGTGTGCAGATATGTAACAAATGAAAATACTATAAAACAACATTCATTTCTTCCTTTAATCAGAAGGAAAATATACTCATATCCTTATAAATGTATTGATGAAACTACAAAGAAAAAAATAAAAAGAAAACTCAGAAATATAACTTTTGCATCGCATATTGATGCTACTATTATGGCTTTTTATGGAAAGAAGTTAGCAGCTATGTATGAAAAGTTTTTGAAAGAAAACAATATCTCTGATGAAGTATCTGCTTATAGAAAAATAAAGAAAATAGAAGGAGAAGGGAACAAATGTAATATTGACATTGCTTATGAAGTATTTAAGTATATAAAAGATAATGTTCTTATTAATGATAGTGTAGGAGTCATCACTTTTGATATTAAAGGTTTCTTTGATAATCTAGACCACAAAATTATAAAAAGGACATGGAAGAAGATTATGGGTTATGATGTTATGCCTGATGATGTATATAATGTATATAAGAATATTGTAAAATATTCATTTGTGTATGAAACTGAGCTTTTTGAACATTTTAAAGATAATCTTATCTCAGCTAATGGCTCAAGAAAGAGATGTAAGTCGATAAAATATCTGAAAGACAAAAATATCATTGCGTATTGTAATAAAGATGATATAAAAGTCATCAGGCACAAGGGACTTATTAGGAAACGGAAAAAGAATGATAACGTAGGTATTCCTCAAGGATTACCTATCAGTGCTATATTGGCTAATGTCTATATGAGTGATTTTGATGTGGCTGTAAAGAATTTCATTAGTAAAATAAATGGAATTTATAGAAGATACTCAGATGATATTATTGTGGTTTGTCCCAAAAATGAACTTGAAAATTGTCGAATGTTTGTTATGAATGAAATCAATAGCGTAAATCTTGAGATTGAAAGGCATAAAACTAATTCGTTTATTTTCAAGAAAAACTCTAATGACGATATAGAATGTGTATTCATTAAAAACGATGGTAATGAATATTTGACAAAAAAACTTGTGTATTTAGGATTCTCTTTTGACGGTAATAATATTTTATTGAAAGATGCATGTGTTGGCAAATTCTATAATAAAATGCATAGATGGGTAAAGAGGAGTATTTATTTTGGAGTCCATATTAACAATAAAACTGTTGGGAAAATGTTTGAGTACAAGCTAATTAAAAAATTTACATTTGCCGGTGCCAAGACTCATATGAAGCGTAAAAGAAATAGTGAAGGGAGGTTTGAAGAAACAAAAGAAAAAAGTTTTGGTAATTTCCTTTCATATGTAAATAAATCTGCATCAGTAATGAATAGCAGAAAAATAGAAAGGCAATTAAGAAGGTGTACTAATAAACTTAAAGAAGAAATTACAAAAGGGAAAATAAATATAGCTGAAGGAATCAGGAATATTACAATTAATCAAATTAAAAAATATAGCAAAATATATTAGCCTTGATACTTTTAACTACAGTTCTGTAGACTTAAATATGGAGGAATAGCAATGAGCAGAACAATTGATTTTTTGAAACAGCATGAGAGTAATGCTCCTTCAAGATTCTAGGAAAATGCGGAAGGGAGACGTGAAAACCGTGAATGGCTCAAATGGTCCCGTGACGTTGCCTTGTCACTGGTTGATTACATGGAGATAAATGAAATCAATCGTAACGGGCTGGCAGAACGTCTCGGTGTTACACCACAATATGTAAGCAAGATATTGTCCGACAAGGTAAATTTCTCATTTAAAAGTATAGCTGAGATAGAGAACAAACTATCCATCAAACTCATAAGAATTATGGAGCCGGCATAAATGACAGCAATAACAATAAGGGAAGAACAACGGACAATGTGGGTTCTTCCCTTATTGTTTTTTGATTATGTTACAGAATCAAAAATAAAAGTATTTCTTTATGTGGCGGAGGAATGGGGTAGGTTCCTTGTCGATAGAGTAAGGGTTTCCCCATTTGGATATGCCGGACACGGATTCTGCGTATGTGATGTGCAGGCTTTTCTTTGCCCTGGTCATGGCGACATAGAACAGCCTTGCGGATTCTCTGATTTCCTCCGGAGTCTTTTTGTCAAAGAATGGATAGACACCATCGGTTGCCTCGAAGATGATCACGTTCTCAAACTCCAGGCCTTTTGCCTTGTGGACTGTAGAGACGAACACCTTTTCTGTTATACATGAGCTGTCACACAGGTCGGCTTCACGGTAGGTCGTTATATCGAGAAGGTGGGCTGAAAGCTGCTCCTTCAGGCTCGGAGTTTTCTCAGGGGAGATAACATCGTTACGGAGGAAGCTGAAGATGTACTGCATCTTCGAGTTCGCCGCTATCCACTCCTTTTGTATGAATGTGACATAAAGATGCTCCAGTTCGTCAACAAGCAGAGCAGATTCAGATGACCTCTGGTAGAGACGGCTGAGTGTGCCGTGATAGATGTCGGCATAGGCTCTGCGGAACAGCTCGGCCACGGCAGAGTTGTTCTGAAGGCAGTCGATGTGCTGTTGCATGTTGGCAGCAAAGATACCCAGGAAGTGGTCAAGCACTGACAAGGTAGCGATGACGTCATCATCGGCCAGATGGGAGTTCTCACCTTCGAGACCGAAGACCTCCAGCAGGTTTTTGAGCTTGTAGGACTTCAAGCGTGGTGCCATGATACGTGCCACCCTGAGGGTATCGAAATACAGAGGATGAACGGTAAAGAAAGAGAAGAAACCGCAATATTTACGGAGATTGTAGTCAAGAATATAACAGTCATATTCCACGTTCTGGCCGATAAGGGTACAGTCCCCCACAAAGTCCATAAACGCACACAGACCGGTCTTACGGTCAACCTTTTCCGCACGCTCATATTCCTGAAGAAGAGGATTAACGATGCCTCCGAGCATGGCCGGTATCGGCTTGTCTGTGTGAAGGATGATGTTGAAGCGAGCAATAATCTTCCCGGCATTCACCTTGATGGCCGCGATCTGCACGATGTCATCCTCAAAGACATTCAAGCCCGTGGTTTCCGTATCAAAGATTACGTATTCGCCCTGGCAGCACCTGTACAGCTCCAGCATGTATGAGCTGCGCGTGTAGTTGAGAAAATCAGACGGCAGCAGGTAGTTGTCACGGAGATGCTTTACGAAGCGGCGTGCCTCGGCATCTTCATTGAAAATACCTGTCCCGGTCAGGATCTTTGACCATGCCATCATGTTGGAATCCATGTACACCACTTGCAGATGGGCGAAAAGCAGCTGAGCCTGACGGGTAGTGAAAAGGTCTGTTCCGGAAATCTTGAAGTGGGGGATATTCCGGTCGGTGAGTTCACGGGATATCTGGTCGGCATCCTTGTTCCAGGGCACAAGAACAGCCACCCTTTCATCAGGATGCGAGGTACAGAAATTACCAACACTTTCAGCCACAAGCCTAACTTCAGCGTCCTTTTCAGGAGCGGACATGATACAAAGAGAATCCTGTCCGGCTTCAGTAAGATTGTTCGTCTTAGGCAGGAAATGAGGGTCAACATCAAGCTCCATGTTGGCGTATGTATTGAAGACATCCAAGAGATATTTCGGGGAACGGTAGTTGAAATACAGGCGGTGCATGTTCTCACCGCAGCGTTCACGCAACCATTCAAGCGTTGCGAGCTTAGCACCTATGAATGAGAAGATTGCCTGCTGCTCGTCTCCGAGATAAAGAGTCACGTTTTCCTTAGAATGGTCAGTAAACAGGTCGATAATTCCGAACTGGAAAGGGGAGAGGTCCTGAACCTCGTCAATCTGAATCCAGGAATATTTCTTTAGCTTATCCCGGTTCTGAGAAGCGTGGATATAAGTCAGGATAAGCAGGTCATCGAAATCAACCAGATTCCTTTCTTCCTTGTACTGTTGGTATTTTCTTGCAAACTTGAACTGCTGGAGGCAGTCATCCAAGTACTTAGACGGCTGACCTGAAGTATCTACTTTCGGAAAAACAGTACCGTTGTAGAGTCCGGCAAAGTTCTCCATCGTGTAGTCAAGGGACACCAGCTTGAAAAGCGTCTTATAGTCAAACGTGCGGAACAGGTCGGTGTGCATCAGGAACTCCTTAGGGCATCCGCTGGCAATCATATAGCCAAGGTGCTGCAGCTTGATGGCATTGGTAAGGACACGTTTGTAGCCATTGCTGTCCAGGGAACCTTCATCCCAGCCGAAAATGGAAGCCATGATGGACAAAGATTCCTGCTCGTCTATGACGGTCGTGTCACGTGCCACCACATTGTTGTCAAAGAGGTAATGCGAACAGAATCGGTGTACGTTTCCGACAAACAGGCTCATTTCTCCTGAAGCCTGAAGCCTTTCGAGTATTCTGGAGCGCATACCTCTGGCCGCCCTGTTAGTGAAAGTCAGGCAGAGCATGTCATCCAGCGACACATCGCATGAGAGGGCACGAACCACCCTTTCGGCAAGGATATCCGTCTTGCCGCATCCCGGAGGAGCCAGAACCAGGTGATAACCGCTGTCGAGGGTGATTACCTTTTTCTGGAACTCGTCATTCTCATACTTTTTGTCGAAGGTATATGCCGGGTATTCGTAGAGAAGATAGCTGCCTGGAGTTGGGATGCTACCATCTGGGGTATTGGGTGTGTCGGTGGGGGTCATAGGCGGTAGTTTATTTATACGTATCTATATATTAAAAACATATTATAATAAACCTATGCTTATAGATTCTTATTCTCTTTTTTTTCCTCTTCTTCTCTCTTTTTTTCGTTGACAAATAATAACATATTAGCCAAAATTGGCAATGGGTCATTAAAGACGAAAGAAAGAATAGATTGCAATTTTAATAACTCATTTGTATCAAAAGCTTCAAAAGCATCTTGGTTATCAGAACTTAAGTTGCTTAGTTTCTCTAAGAAAACTATATTATCATAAGGGAACAAATCCTTATCAGAATTATTATATTTTAATGAAAACCTATAGTAATCTTTAAATAGTTTACTTCTAAACAGGCGGAACGTAAATACTATTTTCTTATTAATACTATTTACCAATCTTGTCTTTAAGGATTTAGATAAAGAATCAAAATTATCTATATCTTCAAAAAGATTATTCAATTCATCTTTTATAATCTTATCGCTCTTTAAAGCACTAACGACATTGTCATTTATGCAATATTTACATTCTATATTATTTACTTTGTCGGAATACAGATAGAAAAAAGCTATATATATTAAAAGTAATGACAAGCTATTAAGTTCACCATCAAATACGGATAGCTGAATATTAGGATAAGTAGGATTTTCTATGTACACTTTGGATGGATATTTTTCCATTTGTTTATTAACAAAGTTAATTTTAGAAGAATATTCTTCCATCTGAAATAATGACTTTGAATCTGATTCTGAGTAAGGTTTAAATAGATAGAGAAGCAAATCAAGTTTTTTATTACAATCAAAGAGCGCATCAATATTTACATCTGAAATATACAATTCTTCAACAATAAATTTTGCCAACTGAGCACAATTCGAACACTTGTCAAGATTTGAGAAGAAGAACTTATTCAATAAGAAATCATAAGTTCTTTTATCCGAAATAGCATTACCTTTTTCAATCCTATTTACAGAAGATTGGGTGAGGAACTCTTTGTCTGATTTATTATAACCAAGTTTTATATTTACATCATTGGCAAACTGAGCCTGCGTTAAAGACAGATACTGCCTAAACGATGATAAAACCAATGAAATATGACTATTCTTATCCATATGATTTTCTTGCAAAAATACAAAAATAAATCCATATATGCAAGATATTAGTATTATCGCAATAAATGCCCAAAAAGAGAAATTATGCAGATTTTGAATAATTTCTTTGTTTATTCAAAAAATAACTTATATCTTTGCGGCAAATTAAAAAGTTAGAAAATGGAAAAGAAAGATTATTCAAAATCGTATTCTGAGCCAGACTTTTGGGAAAAGGTTGGTAAATACGCTAAAAAAGCAGGACGTGAAATAGTAGTCAATGCGCTAAAGTTATACTATGCGATGGCTCTTGGAAAAGCAACCAAACAACAGATTGCAGCTATAATAGCAGCACTGGGTTATTTTATTTCTCCGATTGACGCAATTCCTGATTTACTACCTGGGGGACTAGTTGATGATGGAGGTATTCTAGCGATTGCAGTAACAACATTAGCATGTTGTTCTGATCCAGAAGTAGTAGCTGCTGCGAACAAGAAAGCAGATGAATGGTTTGGTTAATGTCATAGCTAACAGAAAATAGAATTATATATTAAGTGTAAAAATATGAACGTTAATAAAATTGTAAAATTCGGATTGTGGGGACTTGCAGGAACCATATCCTTATTAGGTCTTGCAACCGTAGTATATGTATTTGGGCATAAACCTGATGTTGTATCGGAGCCTTGTTTTAGATCACGACATCGTGCTGACGGTCGTCCAAAGAAAGCGTTTAATACACCCCAAGCAGCCAATTGGCAATCAGTTAAACAACTTGTTAGATATGGAGAGGTGTGCAATTCATATCAAGTAGATGATAAATATTACACTGGACACTCCAAAAATGCTTTCCGGAGAAATATTTACAGATCTGCAAGTTAGTCTTAAGCTGAATATTGGCAGAGAAACTTATACTACATAATATTAATTTATAGAAAAAAATGAGCAATAAAGGAAAAAGATTTCACTATAATGGACGTGAAAGAATGAACAATAATATTTTTGGAAATTTTGGAGACTTTAAAAATAACATGGGTAAAAATGCTGCAGCAGTAGCAATTGTCTCAATTTTTGCAGGAGTTGCAATTAAAGCACTTGAAGTTTTAAAGTGATATGGAGGATGTAAATTAAACTGTGTTAGCAAAGAGTAAAATATTAACTTTGCTAATACAGTTTTTTGTATGAAAGAAGAATTTGATTTTAGGGTATCAAGAACAAGGCAATTGAATAGCTAAAGCAGGTAAGCCCTTGTTAGGCAAAGACAGTGCTTTTGCCCCTTTATTGGAAAGTATCTTGAATGTTGCTCTAGAGGGTGAGATGGATACACATTTTACAGAAGAAGAACGTCAAATGGGTAACCGTCGTAACGGGAAAATGCAAAGTAAGTCCAGACTCCATTAGGTGAGGTAACCGTATCCACTCTCTGCAACTGTAATTCAAGTTTTGATCCACAATTTATTAAGAAGCGTGAGACCATTCTGGCATAAGGTGTTGCTGACCGTATAATCGGCTTGTATAGACGGCTTGAAAGGTTTTCCTGAGGCAATCCAAAGTGTTTATCCAAATATATCCGAACAGTTTTGTGTCGTACATCAGATTCGTAATTCCATCAAATATGTAGGCCCCAAAAATCAAAAGGAATTCCTGAAGGATTTGAAATGCGTTTATCAGGCTGTAAATAAAGAATCGGCACAAAATGAACTTCTTAAGCTGGAAAAAATGGGACGAACAGTATCCTATCGTTATCAGGTTTTGGCAGGAGAATTGGGATAAGCTATCCGAATATATCCAGTATACTCCAGCTATTCGTAAGCTCATATATACAGCAAATACTGTTGAAGGGTATCACCGTAAGATCCGTAAGGTGACAAAAAACAAAGGCGTGTTCCCATCGGATACAGCCCCTTGAAAACTGGTTTATCTTGCATACCGTAATATACGGAAGAAGTTGACTATGCCACTTGCCAATTGGGCTACAATTTCACAGCGACTGGCCATAAAGTTTGGAGAATGATTTAAATTATTTTAATTTTACGCTCGTCGGGATGGTGGTCCCGCCCCTTGGCGCTGGCCTTTCCCCGACCGATGAGTTTTCTAATAGGAAATAATGCGTGACACAGTTTATTTTACACTACCAGTGAGATGTCTCTTTGAAAATTTAAGTTTATCGGTATATCTGTTATACTTTAGGATCTATCATGTTGTAGCAAAAAGCAAATTCAGGATATTTCTCAGTATACCCAGCTGCATAAAATTCTACATGACGAAACTCGTCTCCATAAATATCAAGTAAACTGTAACATGGTTCATGGTATTATTAAACGGCGCAAATTCATAAGAATTCAGCAGTGATGTGTCAGCCATTAATCTGCAAAATCCTTAAGATAGGCAATATCTTCATCTTTTGTCCCAAAGCAATCAGATATACGTTTGTCCATATATAATTTTAATATGTATTTATTTATAAAATTGTGATTTGAGAAAGATTATCTCCTGTTAGGTTGAAAGCAAATAATTTCTATATGCTCTGTTTTACCTTAATGCCGGTTATTTCCATAATCTTGTGTATAGTAGTACCAACTTTGTAAAGTTAGATGACGATCTCCTTTTGGGGTTCTTCGTCTTGGCACCTTACTGTTTCCTGAACTTGACTCCCCGTTTCTTGGCTGCTTCTATTCTGGTCTTGCATTTATAGAGAAAAAGATTGTGGTTATACTCGGTCAGTGCTGCGAATATCTACATGGTAAATCTGCTGATAGCAGTAGAAGTATCATGATTGTCTTGAAGGGAAATAAGTTTGATACACATTTTCTTCAGCTTTGCACAAAGGTCGAGTAACTTACTAAACGGAGTTGTCAAGTATGGCCAAGCGGTAAATGATAAGAGTGTTTCCTGAATTAAGATAATCCATGCAGCAGTCAGGCCTTTACGATTGAGTTCCTTTCTGGAGATCTTGTTCGTTAAAATCTGGATGCATTCGGCATTGTTCAGTGTATCTTCATGAGAAAATATGTTATGCTTTCTTGTACTCACCCAGACTCTCTACTATAGCCTAAATTATATTGGGTTTTCCAAAGTTGGCAGATTTAGACTTAATAAACAATAGAAATGTCATTAAAACCCTCTAAGAAATAAATTGAGTGATAATCATATTTTACAATAGGGAATAAAAAAAGGCTCAATGCCACAAATAAGGAAGCATTGAGTCTTTCTCCTGAATTATGATGAAAGTTTGATGAATTATAGATCATTCATTCCCTTTTGTTTAATAGCAATATTCATCATTTCATCAAATCATCGGAACTTTTTAAGAAATTCTTTTGTAATGGTATAATAACGGCCAGTTTTCTTTTCTTCCCGATACGGAGGGCCTGGAGGGAAGTTTTTTATGAAGGTTGAATAAGCAAGAGAATTGTCAGTAGGTGTAAGTCTCCAGTTCCTTTTTAAAATGTTTCTAATCTGATAGGTTTCAACCTTGATATTACTAAGCATTAATAACTGTTGAATGTCATTAATACAGAAAGTCAATTTATCCTGGCTCATGGTATCCATGATATTTATGCAGATTTCAGCGAGATCTATTTCTGTATGATTCCTGCTACAATTGATAATCCTGTCGAGAGCTGGCGTATGTATCTGTTGCGGATTGAACCACATTCTACTTTCTTTGTACGTAGTAAGTTGACGGTGTTGAAGAAAGTGAAGAAATGCTGGAATTTCCGTGATTAGTTTTTGAAGAAAACTCGTATCGTCATTTTTGAGAGGATTAATTTTTCGCACCCAATAACGTGTTTCTCCCGGTTCTATAAGAACAGGGGTATCTTCATTATTGGAACACATGATGAATTTACCAAAAAATTGCACTTCACAGCGGTCTTTACCCTTTGCTTCAATCTTGTATACACTTGCTGTACTTAGATTCTTTAATCGTTCAGAATCCTCTCTACGGTTAAGCAACACTTCGTCAACTCCAATGAGTAATTTGCCGGCCCAATCAGCGTTGAACTGGCTACGAAAATCTTCGTTGGTATTAAATGTGACGTTATCCTGAAAGATTGCTTTCAGAAAATTCAGAAAGGTACTTTTACCGGTGTTTCTTTCTTGAGAAACCAAAAGTAGAATTGGTAGTTTCTGTACTGGATTGAGATAAAGAAGCTGAAAGTAATCCATACCTAACTCATAATGTTCCCCGAAAATATGAAGAATAAGTTCTTGTATATGTGGGAACTTCCCTTTTTGTGGAGTATGGGTAATCGGCTCATACAGATTAAGGAACGAGCCAATATTCCTCTTATAATCTACGTGACTTGGTACCGTGCAGAAGCCATCGTATTTAGGAACACTTGCTATGAAGTCTTTCCCATGATCATAACGTAAAGTCCCCATACTCCAAGGGACTCTACGCTTGGCAAATGTACCATTAATAAGAGGCTGAAAAACTATTTTATAGAGTGTGGTACCAACTCTTACGTATTCATCTGTCATTTCAATTTTTCCCATATCTAAAATTCCTCCCATCCTGATTTTGGTTTATGTTTTACTCCTTTTTGTATCTCTTTGTATAGGCTTTCTTTGTCAATCGGTTTTTTCCTGCTTTTTTCCATCCACTCCATAAGTTCGGTACGTTTGAATTTAAGCATTTTCCCAGGTTGATAATAGGGAATTTTATTTGCCTGAACAAGAGCATAAACCGTTGGCTTAGCAAGGCTGAGTATCTCACAAGCCTCGTTAATACCAATCATTTCTTCCTTTGCTGTTGTCTGTCTCTTTAATAACTGCTTCATCTCATTAATAGAAATCGTCAGTTCTTCCACCTTCTCCAATAGAAAAGCTGTGGCTTGAGGTAATTCCTCGAAATTTAATTTCATCTTCATCATTTTTAATTGATTTTCAGCAAAGAAAGATGGTGTATTATTGGTTAACTGGTGGATTATAAGTTAACCAATGGATAGTAATGTTTTTTCTATATTAATCCCTTGAAAAGGGAAGAGATTGTGCAACGAGCGGTGTTCCGATAGGAATAATTTTTATTGTAAACCGTCCTTCATTACAGGTGAGTTTGCTTGAAATGGTCAGTATCTCAGTATCTTCAAGCATAAGCTGAAAACTTTTTTTGATGAAATGTGCTATTTGCATGTTTGAGCATCCTAACCGCTTTCCGATATTTCTAGCTAAATGGTATAGATCTTTTGATGTAACTCCATTCAAACGACGTGATACAGCTGTCTTTATTTCTGTTTTATTGTTTAAGGCCATAATATTTTCTTTCATGACACACATTTCATTGCTTGTCAGTATATCTTTGAAAGTAGCTTCAAAATAAGACATGACTTCTTTTATTGTATCATCTTTTTCTTTTTTGATACGTTCTCTATCCAATCTTACTTCTTCCTCATGAGAGTACAATATAGAATTTTCTGTCTTTTCTTTATCATCATCAATGGTTTTATGAAATAGTTTCATCGATAGTCTACCATTCCTTTTCGTATTTCCCTGTATTTTGTTAATCCTTTTACTTCTTTGATCTTGTAATACATCAATAAAATTACATATTGTAGGTACAATATATTTACAGTAAGCTGTTTCAACCATAAATATGATTGTGATAAAAAGTAGGGTAGTGAAGAGTGAGTATAATACAAGATCCAGACTATGTGGAGAGTTTCCTTTCAATATCAGATATCTGGGAATTGAGGTAATTGAACATATTGCAGTTACATATATTACAGCAAAATGGAATAAATTTAATCTTTTCATAATTACTGATTTTTTGTTATTGATTTTGATGCAAATATATTTTTGAAGTATCAGAAATTAAAGGAAATGATTACAAAATGTCTGGTTTTTAATATAATATAAGTATCATACTTCGTGAAATCGCCAATCATACTTATAAAAAAACGAACAAAGAAAATTTACATTTTTAACTGTATTTTGTATTGTTACATAAATGAAAAAGCCGTTGGGAAACTCCGATTTTCCCAACGGCTATACATATAAAAACTTTTGATCACTATTGCATGTTTATTTCAGATATGCAATTTTATTGCATATTACTTTAGTGATATTTTATCGACAGTTTCTCTTTTCTTTTCACTTACTAATTCAGCATAGATTTGTGTTGTTGCAACATTCTTATGAGTAAGCATTTTTGACACTGTGAAGATGTCTGTACCGGCTGCAATCTGTAGTGTAGCATATGTGTGCCTAAAGCAGTGGAATGTTATATGTTTTTGAATACCAGCTTTCTTTATCCATGCTTTAAGAGGATATCCAGTCATGCAACGGCGCAATTCTTTGAACACTTTACCTGTGCCCGGTTCTCCACAAAGTGCGTATGCTTCATAACTGATAGGTAGTAGGGCTTCTGTCTGTGTCTTTTGCGTACGAAGACGAATACAATGTCCCAGATCGGGGGCTGTGCATAAGTTTTCCCACTTAAGATTCAATATATCACTGATGCGTAATCCGGTAAGACATGAGAAAAGGGATGCATTTCTTAATACAGGTATATCGCATGGAGTTGAAGCCAGAGTCTTTAATTCATCTTGTGTTAAAAACTCTTTATGAATATCCCTACTCTCTATCTTTTCAAGAAAATCATTGGGATTTTCACGTAAATATTTATCTCTATATGCAAGTTTCAAAACTCCTCGGAATAATGAGAAATAACTGGCAGCTGAATTACGGGAAACCATTTTATCTGTATGTTTTAGTTGCCTTGCATGGAGAAGATAGTCTCGGAAGCGGTTACATAGGTCAACAGTGATTTCTCCAAACATACATTTGCCATTGACAAATTTCTCAAAGTGCAGATAAACGATATGCCATTTATGATCTTTTTTACGGCATACTTCTTTGAAATATGCCATAAAATCGGCTCTCATTTTGTGTCTGTCCATAAATCCAAATTCTTCATTGATTACAGCCTCTTGTCGACGGCATCTGATAAGTTCGGCTTTAGCTAGGATTTCATTATTGTAATCTAGCTCAATTGCATTCTTTGGGGTTGCATAAATGTAAAATCCTAAATATTCACGTCTGCTCAGTTTCATTGTTTTAGGATTACGTACAGCAGGGTAGTAGTCCAAGTAAAGAGAGATTCGTCCGTTTCTTATAGGGCGTTGTCTTAGTGTTACAGTAGTACATGTTTGTTGTCTCATAATATATAATGTATTAAAATTTATATTCAGGTTTAATTCTTATTGTCGTGATAGCAAAATAAACAAGTGTATTCCTGGTGATGTGGTTATTTTAAAGTTAACCACAGGATAACCAGTAAATAACATTAAATCGAAGGTGGAGCAAGCAGATCATCGAGCTCTTTGCGCGATATCTTGATATATTTCCCTTCCTGCACTTTACTGATATGATGCCATTTTACATAGTGATACAATTGGTCACGTGTGAGATTGTATTTTTCCATAGCTTCGGCTGTCGTATAATATTCTGGTTCAGCTTTAGCAAGACCTTTGGCAATATCTACATGCTTTTTGGAATAGAATACCTGCCGTTTGATTTTTTTCTTGGGAATAGCAAATCGGGAAACAAAAGAGTATATAGCACTTGTTGTCATGCCAAACTTTTCCGTTAGATCTTCTACAGAATACCATTCCGTAATGTCGGAGTCCGGTGCTTTAGATGCAAAATATTTATCAAAATGCTTTGCACTCCAGTATGTTTTTCCTCTTTTGAAAACTTTGGGTATATTTTGTTCTTTCCCTACTTTAAATATCCACGATTCGTTTACTCCGTATTTACTTGCAACTTCAGCGGTAGTATAAAAATCAGTAATAGGAGTGTGAGAGATTCTATTTCGTTTTACATAAGGAGTAGAACTCATCATTGAGTCTATGTCAGACTTATGTATAATGGTAAGTCTTGTACTCAATTTTATTGCCTTCAGTTGTCCACTATAAATATAATTATATACTGCTCTTGATGTGATACCTAGAAGTATTCCAACTTCTTTTATTGAAAGATATTCTTTTTGATTGATTACACTAAAGGTACGTTCTTGAGATACTGTTAGATTTTCTGATTCTGCCTTTTTAACAGTATTGACTCTCTGTCTCATTTTATACGCCCTATCATTACATGATTTTGAACAAAAGCGTGTAGATGTTTTCAAGGCATAAAATTCTTGTCCGCAGTATTCGCAGATTTTCTTAATTCTAATTTTGCTTGCTGCCATTTTACATTCATTTTTTATGTTAAACACTATATTTATTACTCCAATTATGGACGCAAATAGTTGTATCATATTGAACTATATTGTACCATATTGAAATCTCTCTACTACCTTGCAAATTGCAAAATACCCAAATCAGCCCATGCGGTACAAAATCGACACAAAAAATGAATGAAAAACCATTAGAAACCATTATTATATGGTAGATGGCAAAAAGAAAAGGCGCTCAAAATGAACGCCTTACTAATTAAATATGATAGATGTTTATGGTTTGTAATACTACCTTATTTCCCTACGCAGGATTGTGGAATGTTCCTCAGTTTGAAAGAATGGATACAGTCACTGAAGAAATTCTCGACTATGATTTCAGAGAGTGGAGAGATGCAGCGTATACAGTTTTTCCAACAACAACGTGAAATAATAAGCACTTTATAATAGTTTCCTATTTACGAAAAACGAAATAGGAAAGAAATTCTGTTTACTGAAAATGAAAGTAAATAATCTGTTTATTTACTTTTTTTCGTTATCTGTTTTCTTATTCCTCAATTGGTCGTGAATCAGAAAGATAGAAAGTCTTTCATCTCTGTTTTAGAGCATAGAATTCCCATTTCCATAACTTAAATTTGCAGTCTGTTTGTTAATAACCAAAGAAGGGGAAAAGAATGAAGAATAAGATTGTGAATGAACTGATTACAGCCATGAAGGCACGTGTTCCTGAAAAGCAGAATTTGGCAGGCTATCTGGCAGATACATTATGTATGGGAAAGGAAGCCGTTTACCGCAGGCTACGGGGAGAGGTTTCTTTTACCCTTGAAGAAGTTGCCTTGATCTCTCGAAGACTGGGTATTTCCATTGATCAGATTATAGGAAATCACCTTTCGGACAGAGTGACCTTTGATTTGAATTTATTGAAGTCTTCTGATTCAATGGAAGGCTATTATGAGATAATCCATCGTTATCTGCAAATTTTTGATTATGTGAAAAAGGATGAAACAACAGAAGTTTATACTGCTTCCAATTTGCTGCCGTTTACTCTTTATTCTGAATATGAGTATCTGTCTAAATTTCGTCTTTGCCGTTGGATTTATCAGAATGGTGAGATCAAGACTCCTAATTCTTTAAGAGATATGCAGGTGGAAGACCGGATTGTGAGTGCACATAAGAAACTATGTGAAAGCGTGAAGAAATGCCGGAAAACGCATTTTATATGGGACACGAACATCTTTTATTCTTTTGTAAAGGAGATAAAATACTTTGCCGTTCTTAAACTGATAACCGATGATGATGTATTGCATTTGAAAACCGAGCTGTATCAGTTGCTTGCCATGATGGAGGAACTTTCGGTAACGGGAGAATTCAGTGAAGGCGGAAAAGTTTGTTTTTATCTTTCTAATATTCATTTTGAGGCTACCTATAGCTATATAGAAAAACGGGATTTTCAAATAAGTTTATTGCGGGTGTATTCCATCAATTCAATGGATTCACAAAGTTTTCATATCTGCCGGATGCAATGTAACTGGATCCAATCATTAAAGCGTCATTCTATCTTGATTTCAGAGAGTGGCGAGATGCAGCGCATAGATTTTTTACAAAAACAACAAGCTATTATCGATAGTTTGTAAAGAGTGCCATTTGCCACGAATTACGAATATCGTAACTTTTTTATCCGGATAGTGCGTACAATGCAAAAATCCATTTGGATGGAGCTTGTTTTTTATATTTTGCAACAGCCGCTTGCACTCATTGCATAATAAGTTGTCAGTCAGTTGGATTATTGTCTGTTTCAGAAATGAATATAATTCACAGCCTCACTCTATTTCCCGATATTTGCAGTATAAGAATTAGATGAGTATTCATGTTAGATGGAAGGGGATAATGAATGATGAAAAGAGATAATAAAACCTATAGAAACTGGCTCTGCTTACTGTGGCTGGCTGTCTTTACTTCTTGTATGGATGAAACTTTCACCGCTAGCGATGTGGAAGGTACATTTATATCTATTAGGGGAATGGCACCTCATACGGGTAGTGTGCATTCTGGGACTCCGGAAGATTATATCATTCATACGCTCCGTGTTTTGGCATTTGACAAAACAACGGGTGATAAAGTAACCAACCTATTTTATAATGCACATTCCGGTGATATTATTCGTCATCCCATTAATGCAGGAAGTTACGATTTTGTGTTTTTGGCCAATGAGCCGGCTTATCAACCGGTCCGGACTTTATTGGATGCTATCACTCATTATGGTGATTTGAATCATATAGCCTATCCCGCTGATTTTTTCTCATCAGAACAAATTATTCCAATGATGCAGGAAATAAAGAATGTGACCGTGTTATCTGGCGGACAGGGAGCGACATTGGAAGATAATACAACAGTATCTATATTGCAATTGGCTCTTGAAAGAATGGGGGTACGGGTAGATGTCATATTGAGGGCTGAAGATGATTTGGACCAGGCATTTAAAGGAATAATGTTCAGTAATTTGCCGAATCTTGTTCCGCTGACAGCCACTTATGATGGTCCGGCTATTGAACGGAGTGTGATACGTACATTTACTGTGGTTGATGACGGAAGTTATTTCACCCAAGGTACTCCGACAGCCGAATGGGATTGGGAGAAAAAGGTGAACCGTATCATCCTGCCTGCCAATGACCCTCTTTCCGTTACTAATGAAAGTGAGGCTGTAAACTTTACAATAGATATGGGGGATAATTATAATCCGTCTTGCAAATTGAAGATTGCTTCGAATCCGGTAAATTATAGCTTACCCAAGAATACAAAATTGGATTTGACCGGATATATTAAGGAGCCGTTGATGGTGAACATAGAGGCGTCTGAATGGGAGAATGTGGATGAAGATTGGAATATATCAGGTATTAAGGTACTGAATGTATCGGACTTGGAGGTCAGTATTACTGATTTTAATGGAGCACGTATTTCCTTTACCTCTAATATGCCGGTAGTCAAAGTGATGCCTCAACTTTATGTGGGAGCCGGGGGATTAGCAGCAGAAACAGAAAAGGTATTCAATGATTTGGTGTTGCTAAATGGAGATGTGAAAGACAGTGGAATCACGATAACCTATACTACCTCTCGTTTCTCATATATCTATGATAAGGCATCTCAAACCGGAACGGGCTATATGGATGTGTTGTTGGATGAGCAAAACATAATGGGTACACAGGAAACTTATCGGATTTTTTTGTCTGCTGAAGATGAAGACGGAGGTAGCCTGCAAAGAGAGATAAAAGTTCATGCCAGTCAACACGGGAAACGTTTTGAATTTAATCCGTATGGAACCGGCTATATAGGCGCTTTTTTTAGAAATGATGAACAGGGTGAAAGAATTATTACCGGACAGCAGAAAAGGAGGGACGGAACAAATGAACGTCCTCAGGATTTAGGTACACTCGGTCTATGGAAAGCGGAAGTGGAAGAAGGGAATTTCATTGTTCTGAGCTCTACTCCAAGCTTTGATCCGAATGTCGGGACTGATAATCCGGGAGTCGCAGAGCATTATAAGGTGCTTCCTAATAAGTATAAGGGAGAAAATGGAACTTATGTGGAAGGTAGGGGACGTATCTATTTCCGTATGGGAGTAACGGGAAAAAATACCGGAACGACTCCTAGGTATGCTAAAGTGAAAATTCAATGGTATGGAGGAAGATATGGGACAGGAGATGATGAATTGTGGTATAATACCGAGTATATGTATATCCGGCAGGGAGAAGCGGATGATTACATCATGAGGCCTGGAACTGTAGATGCCATATCCAAGGGACCGTCACAGGGGAAAGCACGTGATTATGCTCGCAAAATATCGCCTTTCAATCTGACGGCTCCTGCTTATCTGAATGGTGGAAATGAACCCTATGCAAAAGTTGATGTGAAACAAGGAAGGTTTGTGAAATATCCCACTCAGGCAGGAGCATTTTTTCAATGGGGGCTTCCGAAGGATGCTGATCAGGACTATTTCCGTTTGGCTTACCATCCTACAGCCTATACTGTGAACCATTGGATTAAGGATATACAGTTTTTTAATAGTACATCCGAATTGTTTTTACCGGTATGGGGAACAGCGCCTATACCAGCAGAAGATATTTATGACTATGGGTATAAGGAAATATTTGAAACTTGTCCTGACGGATACCATCGTCCTTCTGACGGATATATTGACAGAATAGCTTATAACGGACCATATCCTAATAATATAGATCAGGATGGCGATCATGTCATTGTGAAGGCAAATACGAACAAGGATGTCATAAAGACAGTACTTACGGATTATAGCGTTGAAATAGCATTTTCTGAATTGCGGCAATCCTTATTTAAAAACCCACTGAGTGGAGATGCTGGATTAAATGAGAATATTGGCGGATATGACGGTTCGCCGGAAGTAGGAGGGATTAAAGTAGACCGATATCAGAACTTTTGGCAAGGTAGGACTGATGTGGATGAAGCGCAAGAGCATATAACCTTCTTGATAGGCTTCTATGCTGATGGCTTTTTTGACCGTAGACCTATTAAGATGGGATCAGCTGACGGCAGTTATCCTTATTGTGTATCATCGGGTAACGCACAGGCAGCTTATTTGGGAATTCTAGTATATAATGAGGCGAATAATGCTTCTGTCTTTTTTCCGTCAGCAGGAAGACGCCAGAATAAGGATAGTAGTCTGGAATTTGCAGGACAGACCGGCTATTACCATACCGCTTCTATAGCTGCGTCTTCTGCCGAAGATCCTCATGCTGTGTGGAGCATGTCTCTGGGTAAGTGGCCGAATCCCGGTTTGATGTATCAGTTGCCGACCTTTGGTCAGTCTATCCGTTGCGTCAGGGATGAAGTAATCAGTAGAAAGTGATGATATGTATTTAATGGAGTGAGAAAATGAAAGAATTTGTATTATATATAGTTTGTCTTTGGTGTCTGGCTTTTCTAATGTCAGGCTGTGAAGATTCTATCCATCTATCGGAGCGGCCTGATAATAATAAGCCTCAAGCAGATAAGGTGCAGATTGAAATCTTTGCCCGTGCGAATTCATATCATTATCCTACAGTCCGTACCATGGATGATGAAGATAGGGTAGGGAAGACTCCATGGATATTGGTATTCAAGGGAGAAAATGCAAATGCCACCTTTGTAGAGGCGGTACAGGCTTTTGAGATGGTGGGAAAAAGGTATGTCATATTGACCAAACAGTCCGACAATAGCAAGTATCAGTTACTGATATTGGCGAATCCATTGAATGATAAGTTTTATTATGGAAATAATGTGACTGAATATTTATTTACAGAATCGGATCTACGGATGAATATGATACCGGGGATAACGACATTGTCCGAAGTTTGTGCCAAAATGCTGACTGAACCGTTAGAAAGCCCTGCAACCTCTGTCATTCCTTTTAGTAATGACGGAGAGACTATTCCTATGAGTTATTTGCTTGGAGTAGACAAAATAGATACTACAACACGGATTGAAAATAGTGATGGGAGTACTATAGAGCTCATTCGTGCAGCAGCAAAAATGGTGGTAGCTAATAAAGCCGATAACTTTTATTTGAAAGGAATTACAGCAGTAGTCAATGTACCTCGACAAGGGCGATTGCATAATCAGGATGGTACAGTTATGAATAATATGGCAAACTTGACGGAATATTGTCAGACTGGTTATGGTTCTTCTTTGGTAGTGACGGATAATTCGGCGGTGGGACAAAGTACGGAAATGAAACCGTTATATTTGTATGAGTCCGATATTCAGAACAATACCTACTTGATTGTGGAAGGAACTTATGAGAATAAAGACTATTTCTATAAGTTGGTGCTGGTTGATGGAAACTATAATCTCATGGATATTTTGCGCAATCATTCATACACATTTACTATTATCAAAGCTAAGGGGCCCGGTTATGATACGGTAGAGGATGCCAAGGCATCCAAAGCTTCCAATGTTGATTTGGATTATAAGTTATCAGTTGATGATAGTTACTCTTATGAAATGATATCCAACAATGATTTTTATTTGGGGGTAAGTAATTCAGTATTTATAGCTTATGCCAGTGAAGATAAAATTTATGAAGTAACTAGTGTGGCTACTAATTGTAAAACGAACTTTCTTAATTCATGTCGTATTGGTGATAATCATATAGAAGTGGATGATGCTTTTTCACTGACTAACCCGGTTGATGGGGCAAGAATACCTATAGTGGAAGGGAGTACACCTGACCCTAATATTACTCAGGTAGAATCCTTAATCACTTCCAAATTGAGGCTGCATGAAGATTATCAGACGGATGAGGGAGGAATTTATAGGAAGAACGCATACATCACCTTGAAATTAGGCAATTTGGAGAAAAAGATTCGCGTCAGGCAAAGACTTGCTGTACCTCAAGAAGGGCTGATTTTAAAATATATGCCTACTACTGAAGATGTGGATAGTTATGATATGAATTTTTATTGTCTGACTGCTTATGTGGAGGATGGGGCCGATAATCCCAAGACTTGGATAAAGCTACGTCCTTCATCAAGCGATGGACGGAATATGACAGATCGGATAACAGTAGATGATGGGAAAATTTATATGGAGGTAACAGCTAATGAAGGGACGGCATCCCGAAACGGCTTGGTGTATCTGACCACTATAAAAGCTCCTGATAATTCTTCCGGTATCCGTACCACACAGCGTGTTAAGATTAATATCACTCAGAAAGGTAAAACGATTGTCTCAAATTAAAAGTAATGTAGATGAAAAAGAAAATACTATTCATTCTCTTTATATCGGGTTGTTTTCTGACCGGAAGTAATGCACAGAGTATTGCAGTGAAGAGCAATCTGCTCTATGATGCCACTTCAACTCTAAATATGGGAGTGGAATTGGGATTGTCACGTCAGTGGACTTTGGATGTTCCCCTCAACTATAATCCTTGGAAACCGGGTAATGGCAGACGTTTGCGTCATTGGGGAATACAACCGGAAGCCCGTTATTGGTTTTGTGAGCGTTTCAATCGCACGTTTGTGGGTTTGCATGGTCATTATGCTGATTTCAATGTAGGAGGATTTCCTGATTGGGGATTCATCAGTAAGAATATGCAAGACAATCGTTATCAGGGATACCTGTATGGCGGAGGCATTTCAATAGGACATTCATGGATTTTGAAGAAACGTTGGAGTTTGGAGGCGTCTTTGGGAATAGGATATGCGCATATTGTATATGATAAGTATCCTTGTGCGGAATGTGGCACTAAACTGAAATCAGGTAGAAGAAACTATTTTGGTCCTACAAAGGCAAGTATATCACTTATTTATATAATCAAATAATTGAACCATAATGAAAAGAAATAGATATATCATAGCATATGTACTGCTTGCTTTTTGCTTTATCAAGCATCCGGTTGTAGGACAGAACCGCTCTTTTACAGGTACTGTCACTATACATCCCGTACGCTTGGAACAGGTGGGTGATTCACTCTATATAGAAATGGATATGGTGTTGGAAGATGTAAAGATGAACACATCTCGTGGCGCTGATTGGATTCCCCAATTGGTTTCTGCATCATGTACTCTTAATTTACCGCGTATTTCATTGAAAGGAAGAGATGAATACAAAGCTTATGAACGATATCTGACTCTTATGACTAACCGGGAAAAAGCAAGTTATGACTTCCCCTATATTGTGAAAAAGATAGTTGGAAGGAAAAATGCGATGATTTCTTATCAATATCACTTGCCTTACGAGGCATGGATGGCAGATGCCTGTCTGAATATACGGCGTGACGAGTGCGGTTGCGGTGAAACTGCATGGATGGAAATAGAACCTTTGATGGAAAAAGTAACATTGGAGTATCCTCTGATTCCCTATGTGATAACTCCTCATCTGGCCTATATCAGGCCTGTTGTAGAACAGGTAAAACAGAGAGATGTACAGGCGGAATGTTTCTTAGATTTTGAAGTGAATAAAGTGGATATCCGTCCTGAATATATGAATAATCCGCAGGAACTGGCCAAGCTTCGTGCGATGATTGACGAACTGAAAGCAGACGCTGATATTCAAGTGAAAAGTTTGGATATTATCGGTTATGCCTCACCGGAAGGTTCGTTGGCAAATAATAAACGGTTGTCTGAAGGACGCGCTTTGGCGCTTCGTGATTATTTGGCAGGCTTATATGACTTTCCCCGTTTCCAATACAATATCTTGTTTGGTGGAGAAAATTGGGCAGGCTTGGTAAAAACACTCCAACATACAAATATTGATTACCGAAAAGAGTTATTGAACATGATTACAAACAACCCCTATGACCAAACCTTAAAATTGAAGTTGCGAGAATTTCGTGGAGGTATCCCCTATCAATATTTGTTGAGGAGTGTTTATCCTAAACTCCGTGTCGCCATATGTAAGGTAAACTATGAAGTGAAGAATTTCAAAGTTGATGAGGCTAGGGAAGTGTTTAAAAAGCGTCCGCAGAATTTAAGTTTGGATGAAATGTTTTTGGTGGCCAATAGTTATCCGGAAAATTCACTTGAATTTCTGGAGGTTTTTGAGACTGCTGCCCGTATGTATCCGGAAGATGAAGTGGCGGGTATCAATGCTGCTGTTGCATCCCTTTCACGTAATGATCTGGTTTCAGCGGAAAGATATCTGAAAAGGGTGAATTTAAAAAGAAACCAGCCGGTATATGATAATGCGATGGGAGTCTGGATGTTGCTGAAAGGAGATGATGAATCAGCTGAAAAGTATTTCAAAAATGCTGCTGATTCCGGACTTGATGCCGCCAAAAAGAATTTGTTGGAATTAGCGGAAAAGAAGTCGGATGTTATTAAAATGGAACAGAGAAGAGATAAATAATTTAGTTAGAAACACTTTAATGAATTGTAAAACAATGAGAAAGAAAAACGTATTAATGTCAGCAATTGCGGCTTTAGCATTTGCGGCATGTAGCAGTGATGATGTACTCCTGGAACAAGATACCGGGATTGTAACGAATCCAACAGGAAATGCATGGGTGGCATTGGATATAAAGACACCTTCTGTATCAAGATCTCGTGCATTGCATGATCCTAATAAGGAGGACGGTACTGCTGAGGAGTCATCGGTTTCTACTGTCAGAGCTATTTTTTTTGATGCAAGTGAGCAACTGACGGATGATATTGAGTTGACAGGTGTCGAAGCCGGTAATCCAGGACAGCCTAACGGAGGGGTAAGTAAGCCTTTCAAAGTGGATGCAAAATCAAAGCGTATCTTGATAATAGCAAATCCCGGAGCAGGTTTCCCGGCTAAAGGCTCTTTTGGAACAGGGGCTTCTTATAGTACGGTCAATGGTGTTCTTGCCTTGTCGTTAGGAGCGGATGTGACACAAAATGTAGCGAAGAATGGCAGCTTTATGATGTCGAATGCAAAAGGAAGGCTGGAACCTTCAGTTTCTACAACAGATGGAACCGATGCTGACCTTGCATTGTATAAAACTGAAGAATTGGCTAAGAACAGTCCGTTGGCTATTCACATTGACCGTGTCGTAGCCAAGGTGCGTGTATATGTAAAGCAGGAAAGTGATGTGGCTACTATTGCAAATCCCAAATGGATTTTGAATATTACGAATACAAAGTTTTTTCCTGTATCCGAAAGAATATTGACTTGGAATGAGGATCCGGCCAACGGTGGACGTGGAACTTGTATTACTCCTTTTGATCAATATAAGATTGGTTCGTATAGAAAAGACCCTAATTATGATAATCAGAATGGAGGTCTGGATTATATGGTAATTAGTAATGATGTGGCAATTGTCAATGATCCGGGAGAAAGCCAGTATTGTCTTGAAAATACTCAGACCAGTATTCATAATCTTCATCAATATACTACGCAAGTATTATTGAAAGTGGAATTTTTGCCGAAAGCATTTAAAAAGCCTCATACAACAGATTTAGGAACACCTGATCCGAATAAGGATTTTATGAGAATTAATGGTGGCTTTTATACTTTTGATACATTGAAAGAATGGATTGAAGCTGAATTGAGAAGTAAATATGACGCCACCGGTACTAGTAAGCCTTCTGTTACTACTACATTGACAGATGCTTTGAATGTGTATTTGGATAGTAAAGGAATAGGTAAAGTATCTCTTCTGGATTCCGGTGTTAATGTAGATGCTTTGGTAATCACATTCAATGGTAAAATTGATGAAATAAAAGGAAAAGGTGCAGGGGCAGTGGAAAATTTCAATTATTATGCCGATGGTATCAGTTATTATAAAATCATGATTAAACATGATGATACGGATAAGGCCTTGAATGAACTCGGTGAATTTGGGGTGGTGAGAAATTCCGTTTATGATATCAATGTTAATAAGTTCAATAATCCGGGATATCCGGAAATACCTACGCCCGGTACTGATCCCGATGAGGAGGACGGCTCTTTTCTGGCGATCCAGATTAATGTCAATCCATGGACTTGGTACACTCAGGAAGAAGAATTTTAAGAAGCGGATTATAAACTTTAACTCCCTCTTTTTAAGATAAGGGCGGCTTGGAATTGAAGATACTGGGAACTATATATCCCATTACTGTACGGAAGACGATTGTTAATGAGATGTGTAGACTGAGTGGATTCCTGTAGGGGTGCATTGAATGTGCCTGAATACGTATAGCAAACCGTTCCCGGGCAGAGTCAATCTGCTCCTGCAGGAAATAATACATAAGCAAATCATTTAAACTGATGAATATGAAACTAAAAAGCCTTAGAACTTCCGCTACTTTGATAGTCCTGTTGGCTGTCTCTTTATTGACGTTCTCATGCAATAGCTTTGACGAAAGGTTGCCGGAATGTAGATTGTTGGTAAAGTTCAAATATGATTATAATATGCTTCATACAGATGCTTTCCATACACAGGTAGACAGAGTGGAATTGTACATCTTTGATAAGGATGGAAGGTATTTGTTCAGTCAGGTTGAGGAAGGAGAGGTTTTGGCTACAGGATACTATACTATGGAGGTAAAACTTCCGGTAGGCGAATACCAGTTGCTGGCTTGGGCAGGGGCACATGATTCCTATGAGATAACTATTCCTAACGGTGGAACAACCCTTACAGAAATGAAACTCCAGTTGATGCGTGAGGAGTCTCTTGTCATTAATAAAGAGTTGGAACCACTGTGGTATGGCGGTATCAATCATGTGAAGTTCACAGGTACTGCAAATCAGATGGAGGTAATCAATTTGATAAAGGATACTAATAAGATACGTTTTATATTCCAAGGCTCTTCCTCGGGGGAATCCCGCAGTACCGATACTAGCGGATGGACCATCAATATGCATGACTATGATTATGAGATTATAGAATCCAATGGATATTTAGGACATGATAATTCCTTGCTGGACGATGATGTGCTGAGTTTTCAACCTTATTTTATGGAACAGAAGAATCCGTCGGCTGCGGCGGTCGAATTGAACACTATGCGGTTGATGGAGGACAGGCCTGCACGGTTTGTTGTGACGGAGAAAGCAACCGGGAAGAAAGTCTTTGATATTAATCTGACGGATTTTCTTATTTTGACAAGTATGGAAGGGAATAAGATGAAACCTCAGGAATATTTAGATCGTGAGGATGAATATAAAATCATATTCTTTTTTTCTGACTCAACTGCATGGAATGCTGTTCAGATTAACATTAATGGATGGACGTGGTATATTCAGAATGAGGAAGATTAAAACAGAATCAAGAATGGTTTACGAATAGGGACCTTAGAAGCAATATGATAAATGATTGCTTCTAAGGTCCCTATTCTTTTTTCAATATTTATTCTAGTATCGGTTGATAACCTCTTTTGCCTTGTTTACGGCAGTGGTAGGAGAAATCTTATCCATACCGGATTCATCAAACATTTTCAGGGCTTTGTCTATATTCTTGATAGCCCCTTTATTGCCTTTCCTTTCAAATTCTTCTTTCAGGATGCGTATTTTTTCAAATGCTTGTACTCCTTCTGTCAGGCGTTCTAACCGGATAGATGAACGGGCGCCCGGATAAATCATATAAGTGTCCCCGGCAGCCCAAGCGGTAAAGCGGCTGTCCTGCAGAGGATTTTTCACCCAACTGTTTAAAGCCCAACGGAGATACCCATCCAGATTTTCTTTAGCACTGTGCCATGCCAGCCATTCAGCTTCGGCAGGTTCACTGAAAGTAAAAGTGTTGGGACGGGGTTCCGTGCAACAGGTATAATAAGTAGTCACTTTGCCTGCTTTCCGGCGTGCTTCAATCTCTTCCGGTGTGAACTTCTCGGCGATAGTGATACAATAATCATTCAGCTCATCCAATAACTCTTTGTGATACGTTCCAGCCAATGACACTTTAAAGTCTTTATCAGCCTTACGGATTACTTTCAGTGTTTCCTGCATGTCCTTCATCGGTCTTTCGTCCATCGCAATGTGAGTGATATCGAACCAGCCTTTTGCTTTCAGATGCTTTGCGAAATCTTGCAACATATTTATCCAGAATTCTTCATAAGCGGCTTCGCCCGGTTTGGCTTCCAAGAACTTGAAAGAGTTACTGGCTTGATCAAAATATTGGAAAGAAAGACGCCAGGGAACCATCGAGTAACAACTTATTTGCTTCTTGACTCCAAGGTCTATCATAAATTCCACCCATTTATCGAACACGGTATAGTCAAAGTACCATGTTCCATCCGCTTTTTTCAGCCAAGTAACCATGCTCTCAAAAGCGTCGTATGTCTGTCCGTTCCAAGGTTTGTGCATAATGGAGGCTGTAATTACTTTACCGCCTGCATCAGCATATAATTTCATTAATGGGCGCATCAAGTCGAAATGTTCCTTGCTGAATGGTTCCACATTGTAGTAACGGGATACTGCGTATGGATTTTGCCATAAATCCAAATGGAAAGCCCATTCGGAAGGAGGAGGCAGCGTACGGTTTTTCACTTGGACATTCAGTTTCAATTCGGCCAGTGTACTATTGTTGGCCTTTACTGTAACTGTTCCTGTGTATTTCCCGGCTTTAGTCTGCTGGGGTACGTTGATACGGATCCATCCCCCTTGGGTGGAGTTGGCGGGAAGAGTCAGAGCGGGAGTGATGTGGTCTATTACATCTGCTACTAAAGTTGAATCAAAGTCGGCGCTATTGCGGTAGCCACATGCGCCCAAACCGTCTTTGTTCAGTTCATCAGTCATGACATAGCGTACAAAGCCGGTACGGATATCATCTTTGCTGATGGTATTTTCACCAGAGATTAGATCACTGACTGTGAGAGTCAAATCATTCAGTGTCTTAGGAGTCCATACTACCATTTGGGCCGAAACCTTTTCACCTTTCCATGCAGTAAGGTTTATACTTTTCTGTGTACTACGGATAGGGGCTGGTTCCTCTTTCTTATAGCGGATGTCTGTGCTTCCCCAGCTGATTTGTGGGGCTGTAACTTTCGCCCATAAAGTGGGGTTGGTGGCAATAGGATTGGCTGCTTCCTGATAATATTCGGAAGTTTGGGCGTTCATACATACTGTTGACAACAGGAGAGCGCCTAGAAATAGGAGTTTTTTCATAGGTTATATAATATTAGTTGAAGTTACAAAGGTAACTCAGGGAGAGTTAATTTCCAAATAGGAGTGATGTAGTTTGCATAATTCCTGAGGAATATTTATTTTTGGCAAGTTATAATATAAAGGAAAATAGAGATGAAAAGAATTGTAAATGTGCTTTTTGCGGGTGTACTGGCTATGACTGTACTCTCATGTAGTGAAGAGAAAAAAGGATATACTCTGAATGGGGAAATATCAGATGTAAAGAATGGAATGGTGTATCTGAAGAAGTATCAGGATAAATCTTTCATAGATGTGGATTCGGCTGTAATTACGGATGGTGTTTTCAAATTTGAAGGTGCTTGTACTGAGCCGTTGGCATACGGGTTGACTACGTTCAAGGATAGCAAACGTCCGTTGGTATTCTTTTTAGATAACGAAGAGATGCAGTTGAAGATGAATGAATCGGAAAAGGTATTGACTGTGACAGGTTCTGCTTTGAATGATTTGTATGCACAGAATGCTCCTTTGACTCGTCAGGATGGATATAGCATAGATAGTTTGGTATCTGCTCATCCTGCATCGGCCGTTACTCCTTATTTTGTTGTGAAAGATTTCGCTTATAAGTTGAATCTGGAGGAAATGAAGGCATTACGTGCCAAATTAGATGCCTCATTAGATGGAACCATGTACGTCAATCAGATAGATGATTTTATCAAGCGGATGGAAAATATTCAAGTGGGAGCTGTAGCTCCGGATTTTACATTGCCCGATGTAGATGGTAATCCCGTCACCTTATTCGGTTTGAGAGGAAAATATGTATTGATTGATTTTTGGGCTTCTTGGTGTCCTGATTGCCGCAAGGAGAATCCGAATATTGTTGCTGCCTGGAATAAATTCAAGGATAAGAATTTTACTATTTTAGGAGTTTCTCTGGATCGTAAGAAAGAACCTTGGTTGGCTGCTATCGAGAAAGATCAATTGACATGGACTCATGTTTCAGATTTGAAGGACTGGAAGTCGGATGCAGCCGTGCAGTATGCTATTCGTTGGATTCCTATGAATTTTTTGTTGGACCCCAATGGAGTGATTTTGGCGGTAGGATTGGAAGGCGAGGCTTTGCAACAAAAGTTGGAAGAAGTCTTGAAATAAGTTTCCCATCATAGGTTGCACAGATTAGAATTTTGATTTAAATCTGTGTAACCTGTAGTGAAAAAATAGTTGTTTTTATGAAGTTTTCGATGCTATTTTTTTTCGAAAGTATCCGTAATAAGCGTTAGTGCCCCATCTCCGGTAATATTACAAGCTGTTCCAAAACTGTCCTGCAATGCAAAAATCGTAAGTAGTAGTGCAGTTCCGGCTTCATCAAAGTGAAGGACAGAGATGATGAGCCCTAAAGAGGCAAGTACTGTTCCACCTGGTACTCCCGGTGCACCGATGGCGAATAATCCTAATAACAGGATGAATAAAGTAATTTGCAATATGCTGGGCATGCTTCCATAAAGCATTTGTGATACCGTGAGTACAAATACGGTTTCTGTCAGGATAGAGCCGCACAAGTGTATATTCGCGAATAAAGGTATTGTTACGTCGCTGATCTCTTTTCTCAGTATCGGGCTTTTACGGGCACATTCCAATGCTATACCCAATGTGGCTGCCGAAGACATCGTACCTAATGCCGTGAGGTAGGCAGGACCGTAGTATCTCAGTACTTGATAGCTATTCTTTCTGGAATAAACCGCCGCAATGAAATAGAGTAGTGTCAGCCAGATGAAATGGCAAACAATAACAACTATCAGAATGGAGAGGAATACAGGTAATTGTTTCGTAACAGCTCCCTGATAGCTGAGAATGCAGAAATTGGTGGCAATAAACACAGGAAGTACAGGAAGCAATACCCTTTTCACCAATTCAAGTACCATTTTTTGGAAAGTGTCCAACAACTTTGATATTTCGTCCGATTTTACCCAAGCAGTGGCAAGCCCTATCAATGCGGCCAGTACTAGTGCAGTCATTACGTTCATGACTGGTGGAATATCTATCTTCAGCAGATTCTCCGGTAATGCTTTCAGTGAGTTGGCATCATCGGCTATATGCAGGAAAGGAATTACATTGTATCCTACGGCAGCCCCGAAGAAAGAAGCCCCGATGGAGGAGAGATAAGCAATGCCAAAAGCAAATAAAAGCATCTTTGACGCATTACTGCGCAAGTGTGCGATGGAGGGAGCGATGAATCCTAAAATGATAAGAGGAACTAAAAAGAAAATGATTTGTCCCGTAATGTGTTTTATGCAAACGATGGCTTCCAACACAGCGTCGTTTACGACGAAACCTGCCGACAGTCCGATAATTACGGCAATAAGCAGTTGCACGATGGTGTTACTTAGAAACTTTTTCATATATTTTTTTCAGTTAAACGATGAATATCCGGAAAAAGTTTGCTGTATGTGTATGTTATTTCATAGCTCGGATAAAGATAGGAAAATAATATAGAATGTCATCTGAAAAATAGAAAAAGACGGGAAACATCGCGCTCCCCGTCTTGCAAAGTCTTTTCGCCTTATGCTAATACCTTAAATTAAGCGAAACATTTAGACTCTCTCTTATAAGTGATAGTTGTTATTGAAATATGAATTAAAAGTTGTTTTTACCTGTATCCCACCATAGACGTGTACCGCCATTGTCTGCACCGCCAAGAGCCGTACAAAGGTTCTTATATTGTTCCGGATCTTTCTTGGCATCATCCTGTGAGAAGGGGAGGCGACGAATCATGATGTCCGTATCAATTGTACCGTTGCTATTGTTGGTTTGGACTTTGAATAATTTCGGATATCCGGTACGGCGTTGTTCGGTCCATGCTTCCATACCTTCCGGCCAACAGGCAATCCATTTTTGAGTGATAATTTTTTCAAGTTGCTCTTCTTGATTGGCTGCATCGTCAAAATCGGGAGTAGTGGTTATCAATGCTTTCATATCTTTTCCGGGACCTGCTGCATAATTAATGTAATCCGTCGGTTTGCCTTTGCTTGCCAGATAGAGGCTTGCATCTCCGGCGCCCCATTGGTCGAATGAAGCTTGAACACCGGTTTCGTAACATTGCTTTGCACTTTCGCTTTTCGGATTGATACCTCGTAAAGATGCTTCGGCACGTAGGAGCCAAACTTCCGCTGCTGTCAGAAGAACGGCGGGTGTGGATGCAGCGATTGTTTTAGTATTGATAAAAGAATAACTTTGATAGTAATTGGGATCACCATCCTTGGCATATACTCCTTGAGGCACTCCTAAATATTCCTCTGTGTGGTCTGCCAATGTCGCCGGACTGTAATATATACTGATGCGTGGATCTTCATAACCGTTTAAAACAGAAGCCATTGTTGCTCCCATGTAGGTCTCGCCCCAGCCGGCGACACCTGCTAGCGGGTTTTGATATCCTTTACCGGAGATTTGGATGTTCTCTGCGGATGATTCAATAACACCATAAGAGTTTTCCAATGCTTTTTTGGCCTCGCTGGCGGCAAGTGCCTTATTTACATTAGATACACGCATGGCCAAACGAAGGCGCAATGAATTTGCAAATTTAATCCACCTGCTGGCAGTCGGGCAATTGGACATATTGATACTTTTTACTCCATCTTCTTTACCTCCTTCTTTCAGATAAGCATCCAATGCCTCTACGGCTTTATCCAGGTCATTGAAAAAAGCTTTATAGGCTTCTTCCTGAGTGTCAACGGAATTTGCTTCATTCTTTCCGAATTTAGAATAGACAATGGGGCCATAAGTATCAGCAATGCGATGCATGGCTTCTACTTTCAGAATAAGGGTGGCACCATAAAAATGCTTGTACTTGGCTTCATCTTGTGTAATCAACGTCGATTTATGGGCTACCGGGAAAATGTAATTATAGGTATAGTTCCATGCACTGGCCGTCCATCCTGCCTCTAATGCGTATACCGTATTTTTATCGCAGAATTTAGAAGCAAAATCATGGAAATATCCTGCGAACATATCATGATTCAGGTTTTGGAATGTTTGCCAGGGCCAAGTGGTTCCTTCTCCCCAGTCGTAGTTAAAATAAATACCTTTTTGAATGGTTTCAAAATTAGTGGTGTATTTCTGGAAATCATATTCTTTTACGATATCATCAAAACTACCGTTGATTTTATTATCAGATTCGAATCCGTCTGTGCATGAGGCAAGACTCAGGAGGCCGCCCATGCATAAAATTGAAATATATTTTGAACTTTTCATAATGTCTTTGTTTTTAAGGTTAGAATGTGAACTTAACGTTGAAACCGATGTTACGTGTAGTCGGCATGCCGAACACATCAACGCCCTGCAGAGTATTACCTACTGACAAAGTTGCATCCGGATCAAATGGAGCATCTTTGTACAAGAAGAATAAATTGCGTGCAACCAATGTAAGATCCAGTCCTTTGATAAATTTGGTTTTGGAGAGAATGGATGCCGGGAATGAATAACCTAGTGTTAATTCACGCAAGCGTACATTCGTTGCATCGTACATGTAGTATTCTGAAATACCGTTACGGCCTCCGACAGTACCATAGAAATTAGGAACGTCTTTGAATTGGATACCTTCATATTCCACATACCCACGGTCGCGTGCCTCTCCGGATTCTTTGCTGACGCCCATTGCATCCAGGTGTGCTTGAGTCAATGACATAACATCACCTCCGATGCGTGCGTCAATCAAGAAATATAAAGTAAATCCTTTGTAAGTAAAGGTATTGCTCCATCCTAATAAAGCATCGGGGTTGGCGTTGCCCAATAAAGTGTTGTTTCCTGTTACTTTAATCGGATTTCCTGCCTCATTTACTTTGATCTTGCCATTTTCATCTCTTTCAAATCCATTACCATAGATATCGCCCAGTTTTCCACCTTCTTTTACCCACATATCGTATGCCATGGAGAACCCTTCCGAACCATAACGGAATGATTTATAATCCTTGTGTAAGGAAACAACCTTATTTCTGTTCATGGACATATTTACAGCAGTTTTCCAACGGAAATTTTCATTCATTAAAGGAGTACCCTCTACGGTTAATTCAATACCGGTATTGCGAATTTTACCTGCATTGATATAACGGAATGCATAAAGTGAACCTGCCGGATTGGCTACTTTCAGCAACTGATTTTTAGTATCAGTACGATACCATGTAAAGTCAATACCGAAGCGATTATTGAAGAATTTCCATTCTGTACCGAATTCAATGGAAGTACTGATTTCCGGTTTCAAATCACCACGTTGCTCAATGTCATTGGTCTGGATACTTCCACCACATTGAATAATATCCGCTAAGTTTGTAATTCCGATAGGAAGGTCATTACCAACCTGTGCGAATGAACCACGGAATTTTGAGAAATTGATCCATTCCGGCAGTTTGACACTGTTGCTCATAATCCAAGTCAAACCTACTGACGGATAAAAGAATCCATTTTTCATACTTTCTGTATTCGCTAAAGTGGAAGACCAGTCATTACGTGCTGTAACATCCAGATAAAGAGCATCTTTCCAACCTACTTGCGCTGTGCCGAACAAGGATTGTATAGTACGTTTCGCATCAATCGTCTGGTTGATAAATCCCTTTGAAGAGAAGATGATATTGGAAACGGTAAATACATTAGGGCGATATAAAGAAGCTGTTTTGGAGTCAATCATCAAAGAATTGGCTTTGCTCACATTGATGCTGGTTCCCAATGCTGCGTTGATAGAAAAGTCACCCAATGTTTTGTTAAACATGGCCATGAAGTCACCATATACTTGGAAATTTTGTTCATCCGACCATACATAACGTCCGTTGGGAAGCCCTGTCTCATCATTCTTGCCGGCAATATTTGCAGCTGTTGAAGCATACATCTTGTTGTCAAATTTATCACTTACGTAGTCTACATTGCCACGTGCCTGGAAACTTAACCAATCAGTAGCTTTTAAATTTGCACTGATAGAAGCCAATGCGCGATAACGTTTACTCTTGTTGGTCACACGGTTTTTAATCCAGTACGGATTCTGATCCCATTCACTGAATGAGCCGTCTTCATTCTTTGTGTACCAATTCTGTAAATTCATATTACGATCCGTGTCGAATACTTCAAAATTTTCAGCATACGGAGCCAAATCGGCGCCACGGGGGAAAGAATACAGACCAACTAGCGGATTCAGATAATAACCGCCTCCGGCAGGAGTGTTCCGGATAGTCTGTGTCATCAAACTGGCATTTCCATCCAATTTCAAGCGATCGTTGAAAAAACTGGCTGTTTCACGGAAAGTGATATTATGCTTTTGAAGTTTGTTTGAGTCAACGATACCTGTACCTCGGGTATTAGCATAAGAGAAGTAGGTTTGCATCTTGTCATTGCCTGTTTGGAAAGTTAAAGAGTTGATAGCAGTGATCCCGTTTCCGAACCAATTGTCCACATTGTCATAGTCTGTCAGGTTCCCTTTACTACCCCAGCTGCTGGTACCATCGGCAGTTTGTCCATAATTGTTTTGGAATTGGGGCAGGCTGATAGCATGGTCTACTGTCAGGTTGGAAGAAAATGTAATTCTTGACATACCGGCTTTTCCGGATTTTGTTGTAATTAAAATGACACCATTAGCTGCTTGTGAGCCGTAAAGAGCTGCTGCGGATGCACCTTTCAATATGCTCATACTTTCAATGTCGTCAGGGTTCAGATTGGAAATACCGTCACCAGAGTCATGGTTGACACCGTCATTTTCACCTCCCATAACGGTGGCTGTTGATTCTGTTGTGATATTCAGCATGGGAACACCATCAATGACATACAACGGTTGGTTGTTACCACTGGCGAATGCTGAACGCGCACCACGGATAGATACTTTTGCCGAACCTCCAAGACCGGATGAACTCTTTGTTATCTGTACACCGGCGGATTTACCGGCTAGTGAATTAATCATATTCGCATCCTTTACCTTATTCAGCTCGTCACCATTCAATTGCTGTGTAGAATAAGTCAAAGAAGCTTCTTTCTTTTTAATACCCATAGCGGTTACTACAACAGTTTCCAATTTCAGGGCGTCGTCTTCCATCTTGATGGTAAAGTTGGTTTTTCCGTTTACGGGAATAATGACTTTTTTATATCCGATGTAGGAAACGGCTAGTTGTGCATCAGTGGGAACTTCCAGGGTAAAGTTGCCGTCAATATCTGTAATAGTACCGTTAGTAGTACCTTGTTGAAGTATGTTTGCACCGATAATGGCTTCACCCTGCATATCCGTTACAACACCTTTTACAGTGATCGTATTCTGCTGCTTCACTTCTTCACGGGCTATGTTGCTTTCTTTAGTCAGAACAATATTCTTTCCTTCCATTACATAAGAGATTCCTGTTCCGGCAAAAACTTCATCCAGAATTTCGGATACGGCTTTGTTACGGGCTTTAACAGTTACTTTGCGGTTAAGGTCCACATTCTTTTTATTATAGACAAACAGATAATTGGTCTGTGTTTCAATGGTCGAGATTAATTGAGCTACCTTCATGGTGTGGGTATCAAAACTAACTTTTGCATTTTGAGAGTGTACATTTACGCTAAATGCGCTGAATGTAGTAGCCAAAAGAAGAAATAAGGTAATCTTCATAGTTCGTAATATTTGTTTAAAGCCTAAACTTTTTGGGCATAAATACCCTTCCAAAGAAATTTTTCTCATATCTTTGTAATGTGTTAAGTTAATAAATT
>OGOA01000105.1_pt1 | contig 75647 bp, 54 predicted proteins | sample 1573621 | NCBI WGS metagenome assembly OGOA01 (sample SAMEA2581917, study PRJEB24529) | metagenome | biome: Human gut stool | place: China | collected 2011
TGCTTATATCCTTTTCTCCACCATCTATATTGCATTTCGGTTTCCTCATAGTACATAAAAAAATCAGGGTCAAATGCACCTACCTCATCCAATACAGAACGCTTTACAAACAAATCAGCCCCAGTCACATAGTCAACCTCATAAAAACCAAATGGGCAATCTTTATATCGATTAACTCTCCGTGGCTTTTTCTGACCTGTTAAAAGCCTCCAATGATCTCTTATTTCATTCATAAATGATTCATTTACCTTTGGAAAGTGTGAATAAGAATGAGTTACATTATGATCACCATCAATTAATTGACAACCTATCCCACCTAATTTTATATGACCGGAACATGTCTCTGCAAAATCATAAAAAATCTTTAGTGCATTGTTAAATAATAATGTATCTGTATTGAGAAAAAATATATATTTCCCTATTGCCCTTAACATTCCCAAATTATTTGCACGTCCAAAGCCCAAATTTGAACCTGACTCGATAAATAAAATACGACTATCAGCAGCTAAAATATCCTGACTTCCATCATGCGAATCATTATCAACAACAATGACTTCAAAATCTATATCTTGTGTATGCAAAAATATACTATCAATACAAGACATAGTAAGAGATAGTGTATTATAGTTCACAAGAATTACCGACACATCCATTATGCTCTACTTTTATTAATATTATAGTTCTTCGATTAGCCAATTAGCTTGCACTCAAAGTATCACTAAGTTTAATATATATTTCATAGGTTTTATGACAATTATTACTGCCCCTGATTTCAGCAATCAATTTGAACCGTTTTAATGTGCCCACTTACAAAAAGATTCTCCGAAGTTCCTCAGCTAATTCACAAATCCCATAGAATAATCTTAATTTTCCAAACGCATATTAATCAAATATAAAATTATAGGGTAACATAAAATTCTCTGGAGGATTTTGTAACATCCTATTTAGAAAATATATATACAGAACAACAAGTAGTGCATAAATATATCTTTGGCTATAGTTATATTTCAAAGAAGATGGAATAGCCCCAATCAATCCCAATAATATGAGAAAAAAGATACTTCTATTAATTAAAGGAAAAAAACCAAATAAATTTTTGCACACAACGCCTATAACAAAACTTTTTAAGTAGAAGTTATTAGTTTCATATGACGATGTGTAATATACAAAAGAAAAACCAAGTATTGTCAAAGGTAAAAAACTCCAAATACCTAAACTATAATGATCTGAGTTAAGCACATGATTGACACTTCTCATAGCCCCATCTATAATAGAAAAAAAAGATATAAAATTCAGAAAAAAATCACTCAAATTGATGAAAGTGCCCAGTACCAAACTTACTCCTAATAAGATATAATATATTTTTTTATTATTAAAAGGAATGAAATATAACAACACCAAGAAAAACAATACAAAATATGAAGTAGAATGAGTTAAAACCGCGCATTTTGCGCTTATGCGGTATTAGCAGTCGTTTCCAACTGTTATCCCCCTGTGTGAGGCAGGTTACCCACGCGTTACTCCCCCGTCCGCCACTCAGTCACTAAAATTTCAATCCGAAGAAATCGATCAAAGTGCTTCGTTCGACTTGCATGTGTTAAGCACGCCGCCAGCGTTCATCCTGAGCCAGGATCAAACTCTCATAAAAAGTTCTGCTTCATAAAACCATAAGAATCACTTCGTAATTCTTACCCAGCCTTCACAGACCGGATGTTTTACTCCAGCTTTCCCAGCCAGTTAAACTAACTAGCTTTAATATCCGTTTTAACAAACGTCTATTTACTGTTTTAAAGGATGTTATATAAATAACAATTCGCTTTAAGATTAAAATTCATCAAAGAATTTTCAAGGTTGTTTTACTGTTCAATTATCAATGTTCATAATCCAACTAATTCTCTAAACATCTTTATCAAAATCATTCAAAAGAAGATTTAGAAGTTGAATTTTATTTATTGTTTTGTTGCCGTGTCTCGCGGCGACTTGATTATATTACCATTCATTGTTACAAATGTCAACATCTTTTTTTATTTTTTTCATTTTTTTGATTTTTATTTTCGTTATACTCTATATACGAAACAAAAGACTGCCTCAATAAGCAATATTATACACGATACAGTTCTTTATATAATATCCTATATCCCGTATAAAACTTATTAACAGGCAGTCTGTTTTTAATATATATCAGACTATATATCTAAAATAAATTTCTTAATTATCAGCCATTTATAGTATTTCTCGCCTTATCTGTAATATCTCTCTGGTATGCAATTTCATTTTCAATATTTCTTGCAAGTTCATTAGCTGTATAAGCAGCATCAACAACTTTATTAAGTACCTGTCCTACACTGTCTGCCTTAGCTTTCTGGTGTGTGGCACTGTCATATATATTATTCATCGACTCAACAGTCTCTTTAACCGATGTTTGAACCTTGTTAATCGTATCTGTAATCTCCTTAGATGACTTGGCAGACTGTGATGCAAGATTCCTTACCTCACCCGCTACAACTGCAAATCCTCTTCCATGTTCTCCTGCCCTTGCAGCCTCTATTGATGCGTTAAGAGACAATATATTAGTTCTATTAGAAATAGAAGCAATTACTGATGCAAATTCTTCTATCTTTTTAGACAGATTTTCAAGTTCCTTAATCTTAGCTGATGATTCTTCGACAATCTTGTTAAGATTATCTATCATGTTAAGAATCTCCTCAACATTACCAATACTTTCTTTTACAAGATTCAACGATGTATCTGATGAATTGATAACATCAAATGCATTCTTTTCAAGTCTTTCCTGCGAATCATCCAAACCATTAAGAATATCCGCTAAATTCTTCATTAACATATCTTCCGCCATAATAATCTCCATTCTTTAGTGTCTTTATAAACAACTTCTGCCTAAATAAGTCTAATCGCTTCACTTATATTTTGCACACCAATTATATTTATTTTATCAGTTTTTCTGATATTTTTCAAGCATACATATGGTACTATACATGTTTCAAATCCTAATTTGACTGCTTCATTAATTCTTACCTGTACCTGACTGACAGCCCTTACTTCCCCGGCAAGTCCTACCTCTCCAAATATTATCGTTTTATCACTGACCGGTCTGTTCTTATAGCTGCTCACCAATGCCATAACAAGTCCAAGGTCAAGTGCCGGTTCATTTACCTTAATACCGCCTGCTATATTAACATAGGCATCGCTACCTGACATATGTATTCCGGCTCTTTTTTCTAATACCGCCATTAAAAGATTCACTCTGTTATAATCCGTACCTGCTGCTGTTCTTCTTGGCAGACCAAAATTAGAATCACACACTAATGCCTGTATTTCCACAAGCAAAGGTCTTGTTCCTTCTATAAGACATACAACTACTGAACCAGAAGCTTCTTCTGCCCTTCCATTTAACATATACTCTGATGGATTCTCCACTTCCGCAAGTCCTTTATCCATCATCTCAAACACACCAATTTCATTAGTTGAACCAAATCTGTTTTTTACGCCTCTTAATATTCTGTATGCCGCATTTCTGTCACCTTCAAAATATAATACGGTATCAACCATATGTTCCAATACCCTAGGTCCTGCAACTACACCCTCTTTTGTCACATGTCCAACAATAAATATTGATATTCCAAGTCCTTTGGCAAGCTGCATAAGCACCGACGTCGATTCTCTTACCTGACTTACACTTCCCGGTGCCGATGATATTTCTTCCCTGTACATGGTCTGGATTGAATCTATAATTACAATATCAGGTTTCTCTTCTTTTAGGACATTTTCAATAATTTCAAGATTAGTTTCGCACAAAAGAAGCATACTTTCATTACTGCTTCCAAGTCTTTCCGCCCTTATCTTAATCTGTTTTAGTGATTCTTCTCCCGAAATATATAATACCTTTCTATTGTCAGATGCCATATTATTACACATCTGAAGCAATAATGTCGATTTACCTATTCCGGGATCTCCTCCAACAAGAACAAGTGAACCTTCTACTACTCCTCCACCCAGTACACGATCCAGCTCTGCAATTCCGGTTGACATTCTGTCCTTATCCTGTGTACTTATCTGTGAAAATGTCGATGGTTTTACATCTGTCTTTCTTCCTGTTGATATGCCAACATTTACTATACCCTTTGTCTTTTTTTCTGTTGCCAACGGCTCTTCTACAAATGTATTCCATTCCTTGCAAGCCGGACACTGCCCTGACCACTTTGCCGACTCATATCCGCACTCTCTGCAAAAAAAAGCCGTATTTTTTGATTTTGCCATATTAATCTCCATTCCGCAGGAATTTTAATGACGGAGGAATCGCGGGCCAAATGTCAGATTTGACTCTGCAATAATTATTATTTGTGCTGCCTGCTACACAAATATCCATTTTTATATGCTAACGATAAAATAGTCTATCAAACTTGCTTATCATATCACTATCATTTCTAAATAATACTGTTCCAAATAAACAATAAGAAATTCATTCAAATCATTTCCAACCTGCTATCAAAGTCATTATAATTTGCTTATAAATATCTAAGAATTACATTATATGCACTTATAAAAATAAACTCATTATTATTTTCATAATATGCTAAAAAAGAGCTATCGCGCCAAAAGATTCATGTATGATATAGATATCCTTATAATAATTACTATATCTTGTATAAATCTCCATTAGCACAACAGCTCCATTTTATAAATTATATTAAATTAGCAATATATTATTATATACCTTTTTAAGCATATAGTCAAACGTACACCGGCCATATAATAATTAACCTACTTTCTTAACATCAACAGCTACTGCCTTATCACCATCAAATTCAACAGATAATACAAGCTTTCCGCCCATATTAGTCTTCATTATGCCTGCTGATTCTCCATTAATGGTAATCTCATATTCTGCACCTTCTTCTAACTCAAGTGTTATCTGTGCATCTTCAACACCTTCAACTAAAAAGCTTACACCACCATCAGTTTCTGAATAACCATTAACAGCTGTTCCCGGTACAGATTCATATACAAATGAACCATTACGTTCTAACTTTGTTATCTCATTGAAAGTCTTGACCTTATATGAATCACCACAATGCTCAAAATCTGATAATTTTGACTTAGTATCTAATTTATAGTTACCAAAACTAAGTTTTCCATCCTTTTCCGAACGAATCAACTCATTAACTACTGGCATCTATTTGTCCTCCTATTCTATTGTTCCGTATATCTACTGGTATAACTTATTATACTATGCTTCAACAAAATAAGCTAGTATTTTATAAAAAAAGCTCAAAATAATCTATTTATTTGTACTATTTATTTATTCCTCTCTTAAGAGAAAAATCAAGAGTTCCATCTTTTACAGATACTTTGACCTTGTTACCTTCCTTTATCTTTCCTTCAAGTATCTTCTCGGCTATATTGTCTTCTATTTCATTCTGAATTGTTCTTCTTAGTGGTCTTGCACCATATTTTTCATCATAGCCTTTTTCGACAATATATTTTTTAGCCTCACCATCAAGCTCTATAGATATCTTCATCTGCTCAAGAGTTCTTTTATTTACAGTATTAATCATTATATCTACTATCTTTGCAATCTGCTCTTTATTGAGCATATGGAATACTATTATTTCATCTATACGGTTAATAAATTCAGGCTTAAATATCCTTTTGACCTCATCCATAACCTTACTCTTCATATTCTCATGGTTCTGCTTTTCATCTGTAGCCGTTGCAAAGCCTAATGTCTTTGGTGCCACTATATTTTCTGCTCCTGCATTAGATGTCATTATAATTACAGTATTTTTAAAATCAACAACTCTTCCTGTCGAATCAGTTATATGTCCGTCATCAAGCACCTGTAAGAGTACATTAAATACATCAGGATGTGCCTTCTCAACCTCATCAAACAATATTACAGAATATGGGTTACGTCTTACCTTTTCACTTAATTGTCCCCCCTCATCATAGCCTACATATCCAGGAGGTGAACCAATAAGCTTTGACACTGTGTGCTTCTCCATAAATTCTGACATATCAACCCGTATCAATGCACTCTCCGTTCCAAACATCGCATCAGCAAGTGCCTTTGATAATTCCGTCTTACCTACACCAGTAGGTCCAAGGAATAAAAATGAACCAATAGGTCTGTTAGGATCCTTTAAACCGACTCTGCCTCTTCTGATGGCCTTTGCGATTGCAGTAACTGCCTCATCCTGTCCAATTACACGGTTATGAAGTGTTTCTTCAAGCTTTATAAGTCTTTCTGTTTCGGCTTGTGCAATACGCTGAACCGGTATTCTTGTCCACGCTGATACTACATCTGCGACTTCATCTTCTCCAACAATTATATTAGAGCTGTTTTTATCATCTTCCCATTTCTGTTTTAACTTTTCTAATCTTGCTTTTTTTCTCGCCTGTTTTTTCTTTATCTCCCCGGCTTCTTCAAAAGCTTCTGATTTAACAGCCTCTTCTTTTTCATTTTCAAGCTTATTAAGCTGTTCTTCAAGCTTAGTTATCTCATCAGGCATAGTATATGATTTAAGTCTTGCCTTTGATGCTGCCTCATCTATAAGATCAATGGCCTTATCCGGCAAGAATCTGTCATTTATATATCTTTCAGAAAGCTTAACTGCTGCTTTTATGGCATCATCTGTAATTGTAACCTTATGATGCTGTTCGTATCTGCTTCTTAAACCTTTTAATATCCCGACAGTTTCTTCTATTCCCGGTTCTTCAACCTTAACCGACTGAAAACGTCTCTCTAACGCTGCATCCTTTTCAATATATTTTCTATATTCTTCTATAGTTGTAGCTCCTATAAGCTGTATCTCGCCTCTTGCAAGAGATGGCTTTAGAATATTAGATGCATCTATTGCCCCCTCTGCCCCTCCGGCACCTATTATTGTATGAAGTTCATCTAAAAATAATAATACATTACCATCATTTTTAACTTCATTGATTACCCTTTTAATTCTCTCTTCAAATTCTCCTCTGTACTTAGAGCCTGCTACCATTCCGGATAAATCTAATGTAAGAAGTCTTTTATTCTTAATATTATCAGGAACACTTCCCTCAACAATCTTAGCCGCAAGACCTTCAGCAATTGCAGTCTTACCAACGCCCGGTTCTCCTATAAGACACGGATTATTTTTTGTTCTTCTGCTAAGAATCTGTATAACTCTCTTTATCTCTTCTTCTCTTCCGATTACCGGATCTAACTTTCCCTCTCTTGCAAGCTGTGTAAGATCTCTGCTGTACTGATTAAGTGTCTGTGTTGTTCTTCTGTCTTTGTTTCTTACCTTGCCATTCTGAAAATCTTCCTTATATGCGTTAGCATCCTCTCCCATTGCAACAAGTATATCTACATACATTTTCTTTATGCTGACACCTATTGTATTAAGAAGCCTTGCTGCAACACTTTCAGTTTCTTTTATTATAGATATAAGAATATGTTCTGTTCCTATAAGTTCTGACTTAAATCTTATTGCTTCCTTTGAAGCATTTTCAAGTATTCTTCTTACTCTCGGTGTATATCCTGCCGGCTCTTTTACACTTATATTGCTGTCAGGTGCAATAAGCTGATATACAAGATTAGTTATTTTTTCATCTGTAACATCATTATCTATTAATATTGAAGATGCAAGACTTCCCTCTGCCTTTATAAGCCCCAAAAGCAAATGTTCTGAGCCAATGTATCCATGTCCCAGCATAGCTGCTGTTTCAGCAGCATGGTTAAGTGCTTCCTGAGCCTTTTTAGTAAACCTACTTTGCATATTAATCTCCATTCTGCACATATAGTGCTATTAGTCTGTTATATTTGTGTCTATTCTATCATCGGAAGATTATCTCTGATAAATTGCGACCTGCATATATCAAGTTCCTCATCAGTAAGCTCCCGTTCATTCATTATCTTTAAATTAGCCGGCTGTATGCCTATCATAATCTGATATACAGATGTATGATCTCCTGAACTTTCCATAAGTAGACCTTCCGATAATCCAAATCTTAATTGTGATAATAAAAACATTCCATCACCAAATGAAATCTTTCTGGCATATCTTAACACACCATATGAACGGTTTACACTGTCTAATGCTGTCATATATTTCTTTTTTATATATTCTTTTCTTAAGGCTCTCTCCTGTGATATAACCTGTTCAGCTATTTTATTAAGATTCTCAATTATCTCATGCTCTGATTTTCCTAGTGTTATTATATTGGATAACTGATATATATCACCGCAGGACTGTCCCTTATCGTCTGAATAGACTCCCTTTAGCTGAAGTCCGAACCTTCCAACTTCGGCAGCAATACCATTAATTCTTTCACTTCCCGAAAGTGCCGGCAGATGCAGCATATAAGATGCTCTCATTCCTGTACCGACATTAGAAGGACACGTAGTAAGATACCCATACTTTTCATCATATGCATAATCCAGTGCATTGCCTATTGATGTATCTATATCATCCGCAAGTTTATATGCCGCATCCATATCTCTTCCTGCAACATATGACTGTATCCTTATATGATCCTCTTCGTTAATCATTATTGATATATTTTCATTATATGAGGCAAAGCCTGCCGCAACCTCCTGTCCTGACAGATAATCACTGATAAGATGTCTTTCTTTCATCGCAGTTTTCTGGCTTTCATCAAGATTCTTAAAATCATAATCCATAAACTGATTCATATCTATAACATTCCTGACAGCTTCAACAGCTTCATCCGTCATCTGTCTTGACTGTGCAATTCCAAGTTTTAAGGAAAAATTATATTTACTTAGATTCCTTGCCAGCCTGACTCTGCTTGAAATAACCACATCGCCGTCTTTACCATTCTGTTCAAACCATCTAAGCATTGGTTTCTTTCCTTTCTTTTAATGCCTTAATCTCATCGCGGCATTTTGCCGCAAGCTCATAATTTTCCAATTCAACAGCCTCTCTTTGTTTCATTGTAAGCTTAATTATCTCATCTTCCAGCTTCTTTTCTTCGCTATCCTGTTGTATACCAACCGTCTTTTTATATTTTTTTCCTCTATGGATTATATCTCCATGAATCTTTTTAATATTATCCTCTATCAAGGGTCCGAATACATCATAACAGCCGGCACAGCCAAACTTGCCTACTCTTGCAAATTCTGCAAAACTCATATTACATTGCGGACATCTTATATGCTCCATTGTCTGGTCTGATGCTGACATCATCCCCTCATTAGAAGCTAAAAGACCTGTTAATAATCTGACAAATGGAAAATCGTTATCAGACAGTCCTCCATATCCGGACAACTTAAGCTGTGCTGCACACCGACTGCACAAATGATGTTCTGTTCTTCTCCCATTCACAACTTCTGTATAATGAATTGTTGCTTCATTATTGTTACAATTTTCACATAACATAATTATTCTCACGTCCTTCCATGATGAATTATTTATCTTAATCTATATCAAACATTTCTTTTTTGCCATATACATTGGTCCGAAATATGAAACTCCTGCAATTATAAATGATATAACCAGCGAAATAATATTGCTTGCTGTCAATGAATATATGAACTTGTAAGTCAGTGAAATTGCTATTCCCATTATTATGGCACATACACATGGCACAGCAAATATCTTCATATAGTTCATTCTAAAACCTATACGCTGATTTAATTCTCTAATATTCAATATAAATATCAATACAGGAAATGTTGCATTGCCTATAACTATAGCATATATTCCCAGTCTTGAAAACTTAAGAAGAATGTAGACAAGTACTATATGGACAACAAGCGATATGCTTGAATGTTTTACCGGTGACTTCATTCTGTCAATTCCCTGCAGAGCGGAACTTGTAACTGTTGATAATGTATAGAATATTACGGCAGCTGCACCAAGCTTTAACATGATTGCCCCCTGATTACTGTCATATCTTGAAAAAAGAAGCTGTATTATAGGCTTTCCAAGTATCACAAGTCCGGCAAATGACGGAATTGCTATTATCATATTAGTCTTTAATGTACTTGTAATCTTAGAACATATCTGTCTTTCTTTTCCATCACTGTAAGATGCTACTATACTAGGAAGCATTGATGATGATAATGCTGAGGCAACTCCCTGTGGTATACCTATAAGAAGTGAATAACTCGAATTAAAATTACCCAGATCATTAGCAATATTAGAAGAAATATTACGTCCTATCATCATATTGCTAAACATCATATCATCTATTACAGCGCTTATCTGATAAAATGTCTGTCCCAATATTATTGGTATCATTGTTGCCGCAATAAGTTTATATACATCTGCATCACTCTTTTTTTTGCTTCTTTTATCATGCTTAATCTTTTTTATAAATGTTGGTCTGTATATAAGATATAAAATCACAAGGAATACCAGTGCCGTAAGTGCTCCTACCGCAGTACCCAATGTGCCTCCGGCCGCTCCATAGGCTGATGCATTTGCTGAATCCTTAAATGTATTAACAAGTATATAGCCTGCTATTATACTTACCGCCGCATTCACTATCTGTTCAGCGAGCTGTGAAACCGCAGTAGGTATCATATTTTCCTGTCCCTGATAAAAGCCACGCATAACACCGAGAATAGCAACAATAAATATTGTAGGTGCAAGTATTCTTAACGGAATAGCAATTCCTGATACTCCTTTATAAAAAACTCCCTCAATAAAACCTGCTCCAAAGAACAGAATAAGTGCTGCTACACCTCCCGTACATATAGCAGTAGTTAATGCACATCTGAATATCTGTGCAGCATTTTTATACTGTTTTTGTGCGAATCTTGCAGATACAAGCTTAGATACAGCCATCGGAAGACCATATGCCGATAAAACAAGCATAATATTATACACATTATATGCTGCACTGTATATACCGTTACCTTCACTTCCAATAATATTAACAAGTGGTATCCTGTATAACATTCCAATTATTCTTACAAGTATACCTGCCATAGCCAGTATGCTTCCATGTATCAAAAAATTTCTCTTTTTTTCTGACATTAATTTTCCCTCATTTATATATTCAATCTGTATCCTTATATATTTTAAAATATTACACGTATATAATTAATTATACCAAAAAAAGAGCAGAAAACATATTGTAATCTGCCCCTTTTTTATTAATTAATTATAAAATCAGCCACATACCACTTACCACCTGTCTTAACAAATGTATATGTCAAAGACGTATTATAAGTTGTATTACCTGTCTTATAGTCTACATATAAATCGTAATAAACATCACAAGAGAAACAGTTGTCTGAATATTTACTAAAGTTAGTTATACTTTCATTCTGAAATTCATATGTATATGTCTTACCATACAGGAATGCCCATACAGCAGGAATATCACTTACATATTCCTTAGCATATCCTAACATATATCCTGAAAGTGTTGACAGACTTCCTCTGTTTATAATGTACTTACCATAACTTTCTGCTATTGTCATAATATAACTTTGCTGCTCTGCAAGTAAAGCATCATTTGACGGATACTTCGCTGTATATGTATTATTCTTAGCGTCCTGTGTTACTTCAAGCTCTATACCATTAAGCTTAACAGATATCTGTGGCTGTACAAGAAGTCCCGGCACTGTATATACTGTATTAACCGGTGCAGTTACATAATCAGCAACGTGTCTACATGGATCAAACTGCTGGTCATCTGCCGTTATATAGCTTGTCGCTACCGCAACATTATTGAGTGTAACCTGTGCTCCCTTTGGTACATTTAATGTAAATGCCTTACTATTCTTCTTATCTGCATACCCATCAAATGAAATACCGCCCATCTTCCATGTAGTAAAATTATGTCCGTTCTTTCCATTTGGACTAAGTGTTACTTTAGCAATTGCAGTATCTCCTGCATATACAATATATACTGGATTATCTTCTGAATATTCTCCACTCTTTTTCTTATATGTTGCAGTCTTATCAGTTAATATATTCTTAAGATAATCAGCAACTATCTGGTTGCTCTCAAATTCACTATATACGACTCCACTATCATCTAAAAGCTTCTCTACATTATCCACTGTAAACTGGCTAATTATCTTATCCATCGTAGATGATGGTCTTCCGCCCTCATAATCCTTTAACAGACCATACAACAAAAACCAGGTAATAAGTATTATAACACCAAGAACACCTGAGTATATCATAAGAAATTCTTTAAAGCCTTTAGCCTTTCTTCTTTTTCCTGCCATTTTAATAACCATGCCTTTCAAATATTTACTTTATCAAAAATGCTGTTGGACAAGATCTAGGTCCTGTTGGTGAATATGGTGTATTAATAACTTCACCATCATAATACATCTGTGTAGATGTTCCACCATCCATAGTTGAAGCATTAACTGCTCCATATTGAAGCATTATGTCCTGGAGATCTGAAAAAGATGCTCCAAGGCTGTTAGCCTGTCTGCCATCAACCGCAAGAAGCAGGATAGAACCATCTGCAGTCTGTCCTACCGCTGTACGAGGATTAATACCACCCCCAAGTCCTGATACATCCTGTGCTTCACCATTAATCACAAGGAATGGTCCAATTGAATTGCTTATGCTTACACAATCTCTGATATTCTTTTCCTGTGCCTGTGCTGCTGTCATATTACCAACTATAAGCTTATTGTCAAATGTTATTCCTGTCACATGATATGAAGTTCCTGAATTACCATTTAACACCTCACCATTTACCATGACAAGACCAACCGGCATACCTGTATATGTTGTATCGCCATCTACAAACTCACCACCATTTACACCGCCAATTGCATTGTATCTTGCTACTATATCTGAGACAACTGCACCCTGTTTGCTTCCAAAGCCATCTATTGTTCCTACAAACAGTCTTGACGGATCTTTGACAATCATAAGCTTGCCTCTATATGTTGCACCCTTTACATCAACAATCTGAATATCAGGTATTTCTTCATTCGTTGCTGCTGCATCAACATTAACAAGACTGGCATCAGTAACCTCATCTGTATCCTTAACCGAGTTACGTTCCTTTATCTGTTTAATCTCATCCTCTGAACAGAACCAGTTAGCAAGAAAACCTATTGCGCTTGTCTCCTGTACTGACATTACAAACTGTTCTTTCGCTGTTTTTGATGGTCCTAATGTCAGAAGTGCCATTACACCATACAGACCAACGCAGAGAATTACAAGTGTTACAAGAATAGTAGCAAGTACCCTGCATACCCATCGTAATACGGGATTCTTAATTCTTGTCTTTTTTCTTCTGTTATTAGCTGAATGTCTTCTTCTATCTGAATTACTGCCGTCTGCATTTCTTCTAACTGAACCTGTCTGCTTAGAAACCCTTCTGTTCCTGTCAGCCTTTTCCATGTCTTTCACAGAATATTTTCTGCCTGCTGTGCTTTCAGGCTTCTTAGCTGCCATACTGTCTGAATTTTCTTTTTTTTCTATTCCATCTGCCTTTTCAGATGTTTGTTTTGATTCCATAGATATGTCTTCAAAATCTAAAAATTCGATTTCATCAGCATTCTTTCTATCTGCCATTTCAATCCTCCAAATTAATATTAATTCTTAAATACCCATCTTCTCTGTATCTGAAAACTTATTACAAAAAGAATAGTATCTATAATTGCCTTTGCAACCACTGTCATAACAGAACCTAAGGATAATATGCTTGTAACTGCATATACCAGCATATAAGATACACATAACTGTAATACACATAATATGTAATATTTTACAATAGAGCCTTTTATGCTTTCTGATGACTTAAATACTGCTTTTCTATTAAATGTATAATTAAACAGTGAAGATATAACTCTTGCTCCTACTGTTGCGGTAAAAATTCTTAATGAATTATCTACTCTTCCTAATAGAAGTGCTTCAATAATTGTAAATATTGCAAGGTCTATTAATGAAGAGGCAAATGAGCTGAAAAGAAACTTAAAAATAACACCATATATCTTAATTGAATCTTTTATAGGATTAAAATGAGTTGATGCATTCTCTTCAATATACACTGTCTGTATAGGTACCTCAACAAAGCCGATATTACTCTGTCTTAACTCTAAGAGCATATTAGTCTCATATTCAAAACGTTCTCCCTTAACCTCACAGAATGTCTTAAGAAACTGTGCCGGTATGGCTCTTAAGCCTGTCTGTGTATCAGATATATTAAGTCCACATGCAAACTTAAACACAAAGCTTGTCATATTATTTCCAACTCTGCTCTTAAAAGGAACATCGTCTCCCGAAAAATTCCTTACACCAAGAATAACTTTATTCTTTTCCCTTATCATAGTTCTGCAGCATTCATAAATATCATCTGCTTTATGCTGATTATCACCATCTACCGTAACAACACCGTCAATATCCGGTCTGTTAGCTATACAGAATTCAAATGCAGTCTTTAGTCCTCTTCCTTTTCCTTTATTAACTTCATGTGTAAGTATTGTGCATTGAGGATATTCTGATACCTTATCAAACGGCCACATATGCTCTTTATCACTGCCATCATTAACAAGTATAATATCATCAAATCCTTTTTTAATCAGAGCATCCACAACACTAACCAGCTTATCGTCCGGATTAAGTGATGGAATAATAACTGATACCTTCATAAATCTGCCTCCATGTCATAGCCTTGCTATAACCCTGATTTTGTTTTATTTTGTCATAATCGTACCAAATTAGATAATATAACAAAGAATTAAATAATGCAATAAATTTATATAAAATATTTATTACTATTCTGGTATGCGTTAAAATTAATAATAAAATATTTTATTTTGAATGTGTAACATATACAAGCCCTATAACATATTATTTTATTGTATATGATATTTCGGAGGAAATAAAATGAGTGATTTAGCAGCAACAAACTGTGGCGGATGTGGTGATTGCGGTGGATTAAACAACTTCGGAGGCTGCAATTCATGCACATGGATTATTATTCTTTTACTTCTTTGCAGTGGATGCGGTAATGGATTAAATGGCTGTGGCGGAGGCTTCGGTGACAACAACAGCTGCTTATGGATTATCCTTATTCTCTTATTCTGCGGCTGCAACGGCTCAGGTAATGATTGCGGATGTGGCTGTGGCTGTAATTAATCCATTGACAAATCTGTTAAAATCTTACAACACGCATAAAATTATAAATCTTTATATTTAACAGACACTTAATTGGTGCATGTATAATTAAAAAGCCCCTTAACCGGATAGCTTATCACTATCCCGTTAAGGGGTTTTTATTACAGAAATCTTCAAAAACAGAACTATAAATAAATCAGTCCATTAATTCATTTTTCTAATTATTTATGTGCTCTCTTTTTCTTAGATACAACAACAATTGCTCCGGCACTGATAAGCAGTAACATTCCAAATACAGGAATATACATACCCTTGACATCTCCTGCCTGTACTGTTTCATCTGCTGATTGTACTTTATCAGTATTCTGATTATTATTAACATCAGCATTGCCACCAGCCTGGTTATTATTGTTATTTACATTGGCATCATTAACATTATTTGCACCATTATTAATGTTTCCGCTGTTATTATTGTTTCCACCATTGTTGGTGTTTCCGTTATTATTGTTGTTTCCACCATTGTTGATGTTTCCGTTGTTATTGTTGTTTCCACCGTTGTTGATGTTTCCGTTGTTATTGTTGTTTCCACCGTTGTTGGTGTTTCCGTTATTATTGTTGTTTCCACCATTGTTGGTGTTTCCGTTATTATTGTTTCCACCGTTGTTGGTGTTTCCATTGTTATTGTTGTTTCCGTTATCTGTCTTTGTATCACTATATACAACGGCAAATACTGAGAACTTGTCTGAACTGAATGTTATTGTTCCTGTAGCACTGTCAAATTCACATGGTATAAATTCTGCCTTACCATCATGTATTCTTACAATACTATATTCTCTATTAACATTAGTATCTGTATTAATAAGTTCCTTATCAAGCTTTATACTGAATGTAATTGACTTATTTGTAGTTGTAACATTAGTTTCTGAACCATCAATATTTTTAACAATATTAATATCAAATGTTTTGCCCAGAACCTGATTATTCTTCAATAGATTCTCGAATGCTTTCTTTTCAACCTCTGTAAGGCCATCTGCACGCTTTGTAATATCAACTGTAATCTTAACAACTGAACCATTCTTAACAGCTTCTAATTCATCCTCTGTAAGAATCTTCTTCTGTAAATCTTCATTACTATCGCTAATATTTACACTATCAGAATCATCACCATCAACATCTACTGTCGGAGTAACAACTATTACCTTAAGATCATTTATTGCCTTAGTAAGCTTTGATGTAAGTGAATCTAAAGACTCCTGTGTTGCATTAGCAAGCTTATCCTGTGTAAGTTCTGCCTTAACTTCACCTACTGCCTTCCTTAATGCTTCTACTGACTCCTTAGTATACTTTGATGTATCACCACTTAAGATATCCTCAGCTTCTTTAACCTTTGCATTAAGAGCTGTAGCATCTCCTCTGTTTACAAGAGCTGCAATAGCTGCTTCAATTGCCTCTGCCTTGGCATCAATTACACTCTGTACATCATGTGTTGTTAATACTTTCTTAGCATCAGCTGCAGCCTCTGAAAGAACCTTGATACTGTCTGTTGTGTACTTAGCTGCTTCTGTAGCATTATTAATTACTGCTTCTGCCTTTTCAATATCTGCCTTTAATGCTGAGAGTTCTCTTACCTTAAGGAAATTGCCAAGATTAAGTGTTCCATCTTCATTTCTCTTAACGCTTCCGATTCCACCCTTAACATAATCGACTAATTCTGAAAGACTTACAAAATCATATTCTGTTAATTCATTACCTTCTGCATCTTCAGACTTACCTGTTTCAGCATTATAGAAGTAATTACCCTTTGCACGTACTGTGCTTATGCATGCTTCTTCTGCTTCTGTCTCAGTTAAATCTCCTTCTGCAATATCAGTTGATATATTCTGATATGTAGAGTCTGCAAAAGACTTAAAGTTAGTAACTGTAAACTGTGGTTCTGCACCTGTATAAACATGAAGTTCAAGGTTAGAACCGCCGTTATTATATCCCATACAATCGATGTATTTACCCATTGGGTCACTGTTATTAGTAAAACCATTTGTCTTGTTGCCAAATGAAATACAGTTATAAGCTTCATGCATTACTGCAAGTCCGCTTCCGCCCATCTTAAATCCGTTACCATCACCTGCTGTAGCCTTAACTTCTCCATCCGCATCTATATAGAAGCCGTTACCATAGCAGATACTGTCATAAATCTTTACTTCACCAATAGGACCTGTAGCTGTCTTAGAGAATAAATCCCATCCATCATCCGCATTAAATGCAGCTACACAATACTTAAATACATTGCCTACGCCACATGTAAGCTTGGCAGCAAATCCATCGGCATTATTATCTGAAGGATCTCTGTTAGCATATGCATTACAGCTTATAATCTCATTGTATGATGGCCAGTCCTCTTTATTATTAGAGCCATCTGTTCTGCTTATTGAAAGACCAGAGTTAGTATGACCTGCAAAATCACAGTTCATAACTATGTTATGATTACCTCCGACTCTGACACCGCCACCATTTACAATCTTAAGGTCTTTGATAACCCAGTAATTACCTGATATATCAAATGTATTACCTGATGCTGTTCCATCATCCTTTGAAAAATCAATTATAACATCTTCTGTATTATCAGGATCGGCTGCTAATACCTTAGGAGCTTCACTTGTACCGTTATTACCTTTCCAGATACCTGCTGACTTAGAATATTTATATGTACCGCCTTCCATATATATACCCTGTCCTGATTCACAGTATGTGATAGCTGTCTGTAAATCCAATGGATGTTCCTTACTGCCATCACCATCTGCTGTTCCATCAGGTGATACATAAATATAACTGTCCGGCTGATATACATTTCTTACTACTGTATAGTTAGCACTTACAGGTATCGCTGATGAAATATTAAATGTTGCATCAGGCTCAAAGTATAACTGAATCTTGTTATCTCCTGCTGTAAGCTTTGTTGCATAATTATATGTTCCTGCTGTAACATATTCCTGACTTGTAATAGCCTTTCCCTGCTGTTTAACAGTTAAAAGACCAGGAGTATTAACCTTAACTTTAACTGTATAATCCTCGTCACCTGTTTCAGTAATTGAATTCATTGAAACTGATGGATTAACAGGTTTTTCTGGAGCAAACTTCTGTGGTTCATCAGCCGCTGCTGATGTAACAGTCAATGCTATTGTAGAAGTATCAACCTCTATCTTTGCACCTCTGGCTGTCATAAAACCTATATACATCTTGTCAGGTTCCTGTGCACTGAATGTATTGCTTGGAAGATATGCAGCAAGTGAGCCATCAATATGTTCAACAACATTACCTTCCTCATCCTTCATTGTTGCATATACACCTGTATTGTCCTTCTTTAAAGTAAGTTCAAATGTCTTAGGTGCATCTTCCTTCACCTGATAATCAAGTGATGTCATCTTAGAGCCATACTTATTTACATTAATTCTGTTACCACCATCAGACTGGCTTGTGATATTATAACGTCCAAATACGTTATATCTGCCATAGTATCCACCAACACTCATTGCATTAGAAAGATATATTGATGAATCCATATTTGTTCCAATGCTGTCTCTTACCATAAGACCAAAACCTTCCTGATTATCAGGCTTAGCTTTTGTTATAAAGTAATCAACCTTAACCTTGGCTGTCATCTCAAAGTTATCTGTCTGAGGGTTAATAGCTGTATAATAATAAGTAATACCATCCTGACCATCATCAGTACACTTACCTACTCCCTCTTTAGACTCTACTGTAATTATTCCGTCTTTGACTTCTGCCTGTTTGCCATCAGCTGTTGACTGTCCAAATACTATTGAATTCCAGCCATACTGCTTAGCTATATCATCATAGTTATATGTTATCTTATCCCTTACAGATACTGTATATTCTGCAGTATATGTCTTATTATCAGACCATACATAAGATATATTAATCTTATAATCGCCTGCATTATCCTTATCAAATGCAGATGAATCAATCTTAACTTCATCTGTTATATCAAGTTCTGCGCCGCTCTTTAATATGCGTGTAACCTTAATACCATCAGATGTAAATTCTTCGCCCTTAACATATGTTGTCTTAGATGGATACTGTGTTATATCAAGCTTGTCAATCTCATCTTCCTTAACTGTTAATTCATATGAAACTGTCTTTCCTGAGTATCCCACATTATACTTATATGTTCCTGCCTTAGAAGTATCTAAAGCACCTGTTGTCTCATCTGCTGTTACTGTAAAGCCAGAAGATATTATTCTGTTAGAACCATCAGAATAATTGATATTAATCATAAGTCCGTCTTTTCCAGAACCCTCTTCAATCTCCTGTCCAACGTAAAATACTGTTTCATTAGGCTGATTCTTAATCTCAAGTCCAACTACTGAAGCATCTGATACAACAACAGGTATCTCTATTGACTTGCTTATATCACCATGAGTATGTGTAACCTTGATATTAGTACTTCCAGCCTTTGAAAAATCATAATCAACTGTTGTTTCTTCATCGCCATTGTTAATAAGCTCTAAAAGGCTCTTAGTAACACCACTGTTATATGAAACTGTTGCTTCAAAGCCTGTCCAGTCAACATCCTTTGAGCCAAGCTCATATTCTAACTTAACCGGATTATACTCAACATCAATTGATGTCACAACTTCCTTAACTACTGTTACAGGAATATCAATCTTTGCTCCATAATAATCAAGTACAATCTTACCATTATCTGTTACAGAATCAAAATCAAATGAATCAACTCGGCAATCAGCTGCTGATATTGTTCTCTTTTCAGAACCTATTGTAACGTCTGCACTAAAGCCTGTAAGGTCAATATCATCATATGTATTACCCATGATATACTGTGTCTTAGAAGGCTGTGTAACACTTCCTACTGATACTGTCTGGTTAGTATCTGCATATGATAATGTTACATCAGAATATGTAATTGTACAGTTTCTTGCTGCAAACATACCAACATACATTGTATTGCCTTTAATTATATCAGAAGCTGCAACTGTTCCTATTACAATACCCTGCATTGAAAGGATGATATCACTTCCAACCTTCTGGATACATAAGTCATATGTATTGCCCTGTGCTATATCAACTATACCTGCACTTCCTACATATCCGTTCTTAGGTGTCTTCCTGTTACCATTATATACCTCTGTGGCACTCTTCATTGAAGCGCCTACAAATGTACTGTTTAATGGAGAAGCTTCTGCTGTATTACCATGTTCACCTACAGCAGCTCTTACCATAAGGCCGAAACCCACCTGCTTATCTGCCTTGATGGCATCTACTCTTGCCTTAGCGGTAATTGTAAAATCTTTATCTGCCGTAAGCTCATAATAAAGATAATCTATACCTTCATTACTACCTGCAATCTTACCACCTGTTGATGCAAGTGTTACGCTTGAATCCTTATTTTCCTTTATTGTATTCTTCTCTACATTTGCACTGTTACCGAATACGCTCCATGTCCAGCCATTCCATGCGCTCTTTTCATCAGATACTTTTTCTCCACCAGTAAATGATGTTGCGGCACGTACAACCTGCTGTGTCCAATCCATTGGCATCATTCCGATAACTAATAATATAGCCATTAAGAATGAGGACACACGCCTGCCTCTTTTTTTCATAAACCTTAAACCTCCTGTATTACTAACCTGATAATATTGACCGTTTCTTAATAAACCTAAAACCAAACCTTTTATAAATACACGTCCAACACAATCTGATTACTTTTTATTATATTAATATTATTAACCTATGTCAATTCAAATTGTACCATTTGTATAAATTCATTTCCATATACAACTATACTTTTAGTAAATTTTTCATCTATTTTCCACCTCTTAATTATAAAAAAATCTATTTATTAACATTTTTATAATATTCAATGCACTTTTTATCTATCTCATAAATGCTTTTGTCATCCTCTACCGATATATAATCATCATATTCTCCATATTGTATACTGCCACTTTCATATATCACGTCATTCCTCAATCTGCATTCTTCGTTATATTCTGATTTTCCGGTAACCATGCTAATGTTTTTATTTTTTTCATACATCATTATTCCCCTATATTATACTATTTCATTTTTTGTTAACACCTTTTTCAATTTTCATTTATGAAACTAACATTTTATGTTGTGCTATTTTTACATTTTCAGGCATATATATTATATGTCAGAATTATAGTGTGAAAAATCACACGGATGTGCTGATTTTGTCACACGGCTATTTGTGCCGCAGGCGCCACAAATCAGCCCTTGTCGCAGAGCCAAATCTGACATTTGGCTCGCGATTCCGCAGGAATTAGATTTTGCCTGCAGAACGAGGATTAGTGTGAAAAATTTTGCAGGAAATGGAGATAAATAATGGATAAAAAAACGCCTATAACATTTTTTGACATATTAACAGTAAACCAGTCTATTCAGATGTTAAAGGCTCTCATTCCGTTTTTAGACTTTGATTTGCAAAAAAATCTTGCAATAATAATCAGAATTAATGAATTATTACAGACTATTGATTTTTACAAAAGCACAAAGAATTTTTGTCAAATCCGAAGCTGCATAAAAAGTCCAATCCTCACACCTTTTAGTTCTCTTGATAATATTCTATGCAATGATGAAATTATTAACACTATAATTCCATATTGTCCGGATGAATACATTTCTCTTCTTAAAAATTATAAGCAGTTTTCCAAAATGTCAGATATCATGAATATTTTCAGTAAGATGGATAGCAGCTCTGATACCATGAATCCTTCCGCTCCTTTTTCTGATATTGACAATATATCTAATATAATTAAAGTCTTAGGCAGTTCGATAACCCCTGATATGCTTAACAATATAAATAATGTGCTATCTCAGATGAATGTTCAAAAAGATGATCAAAAAGATGTTCACAGCAGCAACGATGATAATAATTCACAAAACAATACTAATATGCCGCCGGTTACAGACACTCCTGTTTCATCATATTTAAAAAATATGATGTCACCAAAACAGCAGGAAATATATAATGATTTTCTTAACAGACTCGATGAAATTGACTTTAATAATACAAATAATGAATAATCATAATATTTTGTTAATAAAATAGATAAAAACATGAAGGAATTAATAACCCTATGTCCGAACTTGATTTTAGAAAGCAGCTTATAATTAATGAATTTAAAACAATGTCAACAGGTAAATCCTTTGATGAAATGCTCCCATTAATACTTGCCATAAGCCAGAAAGCTAAACAGAATGGAATTGTCTTTACAAAAGAAGACTCTGCTCTTATTATCGAACAGATTAAAGATAATCTTACTCCGAAAGAACAACAGCTTCTTCCACAGATAATGTCTTTACTGGGTAAATAGATATCAGCTGACTAACACAAAAAGCAGAAAATATGCATTATCCTACAAAAACTCTATATATGTGTCCATCTTTTACATATTCTTATGACACATAATAAATAAAAGCTTAAAATAATACATATTTTCTGCCTATCAGTTAAACACGCTTAATTATTATAGATTTCTTAAATCATTTGATAAAATAATCTTAGTCCTTATATGCCTCTTCTAATCTCTTTACAACATCATCAGGTGCCTTACCATACCTTGAAAACTCATATTCAATTCTTCCGCTGCCACCGCTTATTGAACGTAATCTTGCAAGGTATCCGTCAAGCAGCTCCATTGGAATATCTGCCTGTATATATGAATCCCCATCATCCTGTGGAACCATGCCTATAACTCTTGCACGTCTGCTCTTTAAATCACTTATAACATCACCTGTATACTTAGACGGTGCATATATCTTAACTGCTGCTATCGGCTCTAATATAATTGGTTCAGCCTTAAAATATGCCTCCTTAAATGCCATCATAGCTGCCATCTTAAATGCATTATCGCTAGAATCTACCGGATGATATGAGCCATCTGTAAGAACAGCCTTTACCCCTACTACAGGATATCCTGCCAGTAATCCACATCTTATACTTTCCTGTACTCCTTTTTCAACAGCCGAAAAATAATTCTTTGGAACAGCACCACCTACTATATTTTCCTCAAAAACATATGACTGTTCTCTATCCCCCGATGGACCAAACGTCATCACAACATCTCCAAACTGACCATGTCCGCCTGACTGCTTCTTATATCTGCCTCTTACAGTCACTTCTGAACATATAGTCTCTTTATATGCAATCTTTGGAGCTTCAAGATGTATCTTTAGATTATATTTTTCCTTAAGCTTATCCTCAAATACTGATAACTGCTGCTCTCCAATACCTGCAATAAGGAGCTGTGAATTATCTTTATCATTAATTGTCTTTAAGGTTACGTCTTCATCTATTAGTTTCATTACAGCCGGTGTAATCTTATCTTCATCAGCTTTGTTATCCGAAACTATTCTCTTATATGTATAAGGTGTCTCGTATTCCGTTGCAGTAAACTTAATCGGTACCTCTTTAGTTGACAGCGTATCATTAGTAAATATATTATTCAGCTTAGGCACAGCCCCTATGTCACCTGCTATTATCCTATCTGTGCTTTCTGCCTCTGACCCACTTATATAATAGATTCGTCCTATTCTCTGCTCTATATCACATACCGCATTAAATATATTCATATCAGGCTTTAATTCACCTGAATATACTTTAACAAGTGAATATCTTCCAATATAAGGGTCTGATATAGTCTTAAATACTCTGGCAACTAAGAATGAATTCTTATTATAATAACAGTCAAATAAATCATTGGTCTTAACATTAATACCCGTCTTTATAACATATGGAGCCGGCATATATCTTGTTATACAATCCATCAGCATACATACTCCGTGTACATGAAGTCCTGAACCCATAGTAACAGGAACTATGCTTCCATCTACACAGTCAGTTCTAAGTCCGGCATCCATCTCTGTCTGTGTAAATTCTTCACCATTAAAAAACTTATTCATGCTGTCTTCATCGACAGAGGCAACAGCCTCATCAAGTATGTCTTTATATTTCCTAAGATAGTCCATACAGTAATCAGGTATATCTATATCCTCAAACTTACCTATACCATCAAACTTTCTGCCTTTCATTCTCGTTATATCTGCATATCCAATAAGTCTTTGTTCCTTTCTTATTGGCATATGGAATGGTGCAATTATATTGCCATAATTCTGTGTCAGATCTTCAACAATCTGTCTGTAACTTGCATTATCATCATCCATGGCTGTAACAAAAATAATTCTTGGAAGCTTATACTTATCACACAGCTTCCATGCCGTAAGTGTTCCATTATCAATGCCACGCTTACCATTAATAACAATAACTGCCGCATCTGCTGTCTCAGCTGCTGCTTCACGTTCTCCGGAAAAATCAATTCCACCCGGAGTATCAAGAAAATTAATCTTATAACCATTCCACATAACAGGAACAACTGATAATCCTATTGAAAATCCCCTCTTCTTCTCCTGTTTGTCATAATCACTTATCGTATTACCATCAAGTACACTTCCAAGCCTGTTAATCTTTCCTGATGCAAAAGCAGCCGCCTCAGTTAAAGTTGTCTTGCCGCTTCCACTTCCACCTAAAATTACAACATTTCTGATATCTGTAGTATTCAATTCTTTCATATGCACTCCGTTCCTGCCCACATATGTTATGCACGAAAATAATGTTTTGGTATTCTTATCCGCCATATATTCCTATACGAATATATACGTGCATCTTATGTCGCATAATTATTGTTGTTAATAATACCTTACACACTTACTTATTGAATATATTTTACATCCTTTAATGTATTTTTTCAAGTACAATTACATTTTTCATTTATTTTTTTACTTTAAAGTGCTAAAGTAATGTATAAAGCTCAACATAACTATAATAAATTGAGTATATTTATAAAAGCTTAACAGGAATGGAGAATAGAGATTATTATGAAAATAGGATTTGTTGGATTCGGATTAATTGGCGGTTCTATTGCTAAAGCAATTAAATCTGCACACCCTGACTGCTATATAATTGTCACAAGCCGCACATTAAGTTCAATAGAACCTGCAAGACAGGATGGAATTGCAGATGAAATCACTTCTTCTGCAGATTCACATTTTAAAGATTGTGACTACATATTCTTATGTACACCGGTAATTACCATTTCACAATATCTAATGCAGTTACAACCCATTATTAAATCAACATGTATAATTACAGATGTTGGAAGTGTTAAAGGATCTATTCATCAGACTGTTACAAAACTGGGCATGGAAGATAATTTCATCGGTGGTCATCCTATGACAGGCTCAGAACTTACGGGCTATGCCAACTCTTCCGCCTCATTAATGACCAATGCCAAATATGTTATTACACCTACCAAAAAAACTACAAAAGAGCAGCTTGATGCATATATAAGTCTGGTAAATGACATGAACGCAGTTCCTGTGGTTATGGATTATAATCTTCACGACTATACCGTTGCCGGAATAAGTCATGTTCCACATATTATATCTGCTTCTCTTGCAAGACTTGTTATGGATAATGATGATAACAGCCACTACATGCATCTTCTTGCTGCAGGCGGCTTTAAAGACACTACACGTATTGCAGCATCTTCACCTGAGATGTGGGATCAGATTTGTGCTGCTAATTCTGATTATATATGCGAACTTCTTTCAAAATATATCGCCCTGCTGACAGATGTGCGCAATAATATCAGTAACAAAACAGATGGCTATGTATCTGATTTATTTGATACATCAAGAAATTACCGCAATACATTCTAAGTTTTAAAGCTTAGAAGATTGCATCTTTTATAAACTTTAACTCATTATAAACTTTATATTAATATAACATAATAAAAAATGCCGTATATAGATATCGTGTTAATCTATATACGGTATTTTTTAATGTCATTCCTTGTATTGTACTTAAATCTTAAAGCAGCCTCCACCTATAAATTCTCTTAATACTGAATCAATAGGCACAAATTCTGCTCCACTTGCAAGGAAGTATTTTAAAAACTTGAGCAGTCTTTTTGCTTCATAATATTCAGGATCATCTTCTGTAACTGAAAATAACAATGGCTCAACATATGGCTTTAATACTGATAATTCGTATGCCATTGCTGAATTGACAACCACGTCTGCACATTCCTGATAAGGAAAGATATTCTTCTCCTCTCCTTTTCTTACAGAATCCCACATATCCAGTGTTCTTGTCGGTGAGGCACCTCTTGTTCTTGAATCTCTTACCATTCTTCTTATAAGCCTGACATCTGTTGAAGTAACTCTGTTATGCTCATCAATATTAAGCTGTGTAAGTGCACTTATATATATTTTGAATTTACTTTCAACCGGAAGTGAATATGACAATTTATCATTAAGGCAATGTATACCCTCGATGACAAGAATATCATCAGGTCCCATCTTAATCTTGTTACCGAGATATTCCTTACAACCCTTCTTAAAGTTGAAAGTAGGCATATCGACCTCTTCGCCATTTAAAAGTGCTGTCATATGTCTGTTAAAAAGCTCTATATCTATAGCTTCTATATCCTCAAAATTGTAATTGCCATTCTCATCCTTCGGAGTCTGTGTTCTTTCAACAAAATAGTCATCAACGCCTATCGTATGCGGCTTAAATCCGCTTGCTCTTAACTGTATTGATAACTTATGTGAAAATGTAGTCTTACCTGATGAAGACGGACCTGCAATCATAATAAACTTAACACCGTTACGGCTCTTAATCTGATTAACTATATTAATTATATCCTGCTGCTTCTTAGCTTCAAGCACAAGCATCATGGAATTCATATCACCGTCAATTATGTGCTGGTTGATATCTCCTACTGTATGCATATCCATCATCTCTGCCCAGTGTGTAGAATCACTTAACACATCGCTCACTTTATTCTGCGGCACAAATTCCGGTACATCATATGGTGCTTCCTTTACCGGAAGCTGTAATACAAAACCATCTTTATATCTGAACAGATCAAATATTCCAAGTTCACCTGTAGACGGCATCATATATCCATAAAAATAATCATTATAACCATCCAGCTCATACATACTTATATATGAATCTGTTCTGTATTTAAAAAGCTTTGCTTTATCATCCATCCCATATTCTTCAAAAAGCCCCATAGCCTCACTTGTTTTTAAAGTTCTCTTATTGATAGGAAGATCTTTTTTAACATATTCCATCATCTTTTCTTTAAGATTTATAAGAAATTCATCCGTAACCTTAAAATCACTCTTTATGTCACAAAAAAGACCCTTGCTTACAGAAAATTCAACTGATACTTTTATTTTTTTATCAGATGGAAACATATTATGTACCGCACTAAGCATAAGCATTAATACACTTCTTCTATACGTTTCTATTCCTATCTTAGTCTCCGTAGTAACCATTTCTATCTGTCCATTATCCGGTATACTGTCCGTCAATTCCTCAAGCTTACCATTAACCTTGGCAGCAGCAACTATTTTATTATTTCTTAAATGTTCTTCCTGTGCTAACTGTATCAATGTCTTAGTCATATAATCACGCCTTTCTTACCCGCTCTATTCTATACGGAACCAAACTTATTGATAAAATGATAACGCATATTCAATACATTTTTTATCCTCTTCAAGCTGCAATAATCTTTGTCTTACTCCTTCATTAGCTTCAAGACTATTTACAGTATCATATACATTTTTATTAATCTTTTGTTCTCTTTTTAGATACTCATACAGACATCTATCCTGTGCATTTAGTAATTCTTTTCCAAATCTGTAATATGTCTTTTTCTTAATTATATCAGTCTCATCACATAAATTATTATTTTTTTGTAATACGGCATTATCTGACAAATTACCAGCTATATGACATTCTATAATAAGATAGTACTGACCTTCCTCCATAAGCATATATTCAGCATCTGTTATATATCCTTCATTGTCAAGAAACTGTCTGAATTCCTCAAGTTCAGACTGCGGAGAAACAATTATCTGTGTATCAGAGTCAAACTTATCTCTTCCATTGATTAATATCCTTTGTATAAGCTTACCACCCATTCCACATATAGTTATCGTATCTGCTTCATGTGGTTTTAACTTATCCAAACCATCTGAAAGTCTTAATTCAACATAATCTTCCCCTGTATTACCACCTGCATTATACAGCTTAATATTCTGTCTTGCTTTGTCCAGCGGTCCTTTTCGTAAATCCATCCCTATTACATGTCCTGAAATATGCTGCTTTATAATATATATTGGCAGATATCCGTGGTCTGTTCCAATATCAGCGACTGTATTTCCTTTATGAATAAGTCCTGCAACCTTCTTAAGTCTTTCTGACAATCTGAAATTATCCATCTCACACTCCCGATTAATCAAGATAATCCTTAAGCTTACGGCTTCTGCTAGGATGTCTTAACTTTCTTAATGCCTTTGCCTCAATCTGTCTTATACGCTCTCTTGTTACATTAAATTCCTTACCAACCTCTTCAAGTGTTCTGGCTCTTCCATCATCCATGCCAAAACGCAGTCTTAATACCTTCTGCTCTCTTTCTGTAAGTGTTCCAAGTACTTCAACAAGCTGCTCTTTTAATAAGGTTGAAGCTGCAGCCTCTGCCGGTACAGGTACATTATCATCCTGAATAAAATCTCCAAGATGACTGTCTTCTTCTTCACCGATTGGTGTTTCAAGTGATACAGGTTCCTGTGAAATCTTCTGAATCTCTCTTACTCTTTCAACCGGTATATCCATAGCTGCTGCAATCTCTTCCGGTGATGGTTCTCTTCCTAATTCCTGAAGGAGCTGTCTTGATACTCTTACAAGCTTATTAATGGTTTCAACCATATGAACCGGTATTCTTATAGTTCTTGCCTGATCAGCAATAGCTCTTGTAATAGCCTGTCTTATCCACCATGTAGCATAGGTACTGAATTTATATCCCTTTCTGTAATCAAACTTTTCAACAGCCTTAATAAGACCGAGATTACCTTCCTGTATAAGGTCTAAGAATAACATTCCTCTTCCTACATATCTTTTTGCAATACTTACAACAAGACGTAAGTTAGCCTCAGCTAATCTTTTTTTAGCCATCTCTCCCTGATCGATTGCTTTTTTATATTCTTTTTGTTCTTGTGGACTTAATGCTCTGAAAGCTTCGATATTTTCCTCCATCTGCTTCTTCATGGCAGCACCAAGCTCCATTTTTTTAGCAAATGTAATCTCTTCATCAGCGCTAAGAAGAGGCACTTTACCAATCTCCTTAAGATACATTCTTACAGGATCTTCAAGACCTACACCATCCGGTACGGAAAGATCAATCTTTTCAATATCAATATCATCTTCATCATCAAGAATTATCTCATCATCATCTTCATCTTCATCCGGCATCTTAACATCTACATTATTATTTTCAAGAAATTCAAATACCTTTTCCATCTTATCTGCTTCAAAATCAGTATCTGCAAATGCCTTCATAATCTCTTCGTAATCGAGAACATTTTTCTTCTTCTTTGCTATCTGCAATAATGACTTACATTTTTCATCGAACTTAGCTGCAATTAACTCAGCCTTTGCTTCTTCTGTAAGTTCCTGTGTCTCAGCTTCTGCTTTGCCCTTCTTAGTCTGTCTCTTTGCTGTCTTTGCTTCCTGATTAATTACATCTTCTTCAAAATCTTCGACTCTCTTTGCCATTATCTGGTCCATCCTTCCATCTTCATTCTTCATATAAGTGTCTTTTGAGCTTCAGCCCAATTGTCTATAAGTAATGCATTACAAATTATTATGCAATTACATCATTAAAAATTATATTTCTATATTTATCTTTTTAAGGTTAATCTGCTCCATGAGAAGCTCCTGAACCCTCTTTGAATCTTTTGACTGCGTAGCACAATCCATCTGATATTCTATACTGTTATTCTTAATCTTCATAACAGTATCATTAAGTGCCTTCTGTCTTTCATTATGGCTCAGCCCGGCATCCAGTTCAGCACTAAATAATGCCGCCACCTCACTATGCTCTTCTTCCGTTGCGTATGTATTAATAATCGCTGCCGGATTAACATTGCCTTCATCAAACTGTGCATAAAGCTTGTCAGCAACATCCCTTAACAGTGGGTCAAGAAAATCCGAAGGAGTTATATACATCTTAACCTTACTGAATATATCAATATCATCAATCATCCATGTAAGCAATATCTTTTCTGCCTGTCTGATTCCACTCTCACGCTTTTTTATCTGTTTTTTAGGTGCTGCCTGTGGCTTTCTTGTGATTATTCCACTGTGGTTTCCTATAGATGCTACCAGTTCTCTCATTCCATCATATGGTATTGAAAATTCCGTACATACAGCTTTCATATAATTTTCACGCTCGAGTCTTTGTGAAAATGTTATCAGTTTCATTGCAACTTCTTTTTCAAATGCTGTCTGCTGCTCCGGGTCTGTCTTATCATATTTTTTCTCAATTGTGCTGATTTCATACATAAAACTGTTCTGTGCTTTATCAATTCTTTCCTGAAATGCTTCTGCCCCGAGAGCTTTTATAAATTCATCCGGATCCTTATATGGCTTCATATTGATAACCTTTGTTGACAGACCTGCCTCTTTAAGTATTGGAATAGCTCTTAATGCTGCCTTAGTTCCCGCCTCATCACTATCATAAGTTATAAGCACATTATCTGTATATCTTTTCATTATGGAAGCCTGTCCCGGTGTAAGTGCAGTACCAAGACTTGCAACCGCCTGGTTAAAGCCTGCTCTGTGTAGTGATATAACATCCATATACCCCTCACAAATAATCATATTGGGTTTTCTTGAAGTTCTTGCAATATTAAGCCCATAAAGATTCCTGCTCTTATCAAACAGTCTTGTCTCTGGTGAGTTAAGATACTTAGGCTTTGCATCTCCCATGACTCTTCCGCCAAAACCGATAACTTTGTTATTAATATCCATAATAGGAAACATGACCCTGTTCCAGAACTTATCATGTATACCACGCTCATATGTAAACAATCCCGATTCCTTTAACAGCTCATCATCATATCCTTTTTCTTTAAGATATCTGTACAGTTCATTACCTGACTGCCCTGCATATCCCAGCCCGAATCTGTTGATAGTTGCGCCATCAAGACCTCTCTTTGCAAAATATTCAAGTCCTATCCTTCCATTTTCACTTTTAAGACTGTGATAATAATATGTTGCCGCTATCTTATTAACTTCCAATAGTCTTGTCTTAATATCTCTGTTCTTTTTTTCCTCTTCCGAATAAGATGTCTCTTCAAGTGTCATTCCTGCCCTTTCACCTAACATCTTTACAGCCTCCAGAAATGTCATATTCTCATATTCCATTACAAATGTTATAACATTACCACCTGCCCCGCATCCAAAGCAGTGATAAAGCTGCTTACTTTGTGATACAGAAAAAGACGGAGACTTTTCATTATGAAATGGACACAGACCGACATATGAACTTCCCGACCTCTTAAGCCTTACATAATTGGAAATAACATCTACTATGTCATTTCTTGATACTACTTCCTCTATAACATCACTTGAATACATACGCTCCAACTTCCATTAAATACAATAATCAGTTTCCCTAAAAAAGGGTTCCAATTAATATATTCTATGTATCTTATGTATTTCCTTTTTTTATTTTAAAAATGTCGATTTTTTTATTTTTTATGTATTATAAATCAATCTTTTGGAACAGGCGTTGCAAAAGCACCTATTGCACCTGCACATATACAAATAACAGCACTTCTTATTACCGCTGCTTTATCAATTGCCACACCACCTGACAAAGCAAGTGATACAAGCATTAATATTGCAAAGTATATTATTCCAAATCCAATCCCCCAAAAAAGTCTTCTGCTTCTTTCTGACTTTGCAATAATATAACCGCCTATAAATGCCGATACAGCATATGTAACTATTATTCCTGCCGAAACCTGCCATTCAGATAAACCTGCCTTATACAGTGCAAATGATAATATCACCAGCATAATGCCTGTCACAGCATATGCAATAACCATTGTCTTTAAAAAGTTCAATATTTTTACTGACATATATCCTCCCAATCATATTTACAATATTAGTTTCTAAAATATTAACATCATTATTATCTACTCTTTATTTTATGAATTATCTTTTTATTATATAACCATTTTCTGAAAATTATTTGACATATCCATGACCTTTTAGTAAAATTGTATCGTTACTATATCATGTCTGGTATTATTATATTTAAGACCTGATATCAATATTATAAAAAAGGAGTGATTTTTTTTGGATACGGACAGTATCGCACAGATTATTATTATTATTATTTTACTTTTATTATCGGCATTCTTCTCATCAGCAGAAACTGCATTTACGATGGTCAATAAGATAAGAATACGTTCTCTTATTGAAGATGGTAACAAAAGAGCCATTACAGTTGGAAAGATTATTGACAATTCAGGCAAGATGCTTAGTGCTATCCTTATTGGTAATAACATTGTTAATATATCAGCCTCTGCTCTTATGACATCTCTTACCATACGTTTGTGGGGAAGTTATGCAACAGGTATCGCAACAGGTGTTATGACTGTTCTGGTACTTATATTCGGTGAGATTACACCTAAGACCACTGCAACCATATATGCTGAAAAGTTTGCACTGGTATATGCACCGGTTGTTTATTTTATTATGTTTATATTTACACCTGTAATATTTATAATCGATAAGCTGTCAGGTGTCATACTTAAGCTTATTCATGTAGATGCAAACAACAAGCATAATAAAATTACGGAAGAAGAATTAAGAACTTTCGTTCAGGTAAGCCATGAAGACGGTGTAATTGAATCCAATGAAAAGAAGATAATCAACAATCTATTTGATTTTGGTGATACTGAAGCCAAAGATGTAATGATTCCTAGAATAGATATGACGCTTGCAGATGTTAATACAGGCTATGATGATATTATCGAATTATTCAGAGAGACAAAGTATACACGAATACCTATCTATGAGGGTAATCCTGATAATGTAATCGGTATCCTTAATATCAAGGATCTTATACTCTCACAACATAATGACTTTAATATCCGCTCTATTATGCGAAAGCCTTTCTTTACATATGAGCATAAAAATACATCTGAATTATTTAATGTAATGCAAAGAAGCTCTCACAGCATAAGTATTGTACTGGATGAATATGGTTCAACTGCCGGTATGATTACTACGGAGGATCTGCTTGAAGAAATAGTAGGGGAAATCCGTGATGAATATGATACAGATGAGACCGACCCTTTTATCAAGGTCGGACATTACTCATATCTTGTTGATGGTTCATATAAGCTTGATGACCTTAACGATTCTCTTAATCTTAAATTTACATCGCAAGATAATGATTCCATTGGTGGATTTATTATTGAGAAGCTTGACCGTTTTCCTGATATCGGAGAACAGTTTGATATTGATAATGTTCATTTTAAAATCGAAAGAGCTTCCTCTAACAGAATTGAGCTTGTTCTTATAAAGCTGCCGGAAGAATAATTATATAAAAACAGATGGGAATATATTTATTATATTATATATTCCCATCTGTTTTTTTAGAATTTTACTGTTCTGTTACTTGATATGCTGCCTGTCATGTTAAGAAAATGATATGAAAAATTCTCCGTTATAAGTATATCTATCATTCCATTTACAAAATCATAATTAATAAGCTTAACTTCAATATCTCCATCTGTATGTATTTTCTCGTTTAATGCATTACAAAATGAAACCATAATATTATTAATATATTCCTCTTCATTCAGTTCTGAATAATCATAATCTTTATATATATCATCAAGCATATCCATTGCATAATCTATTGATTTTTCAAGGCAATTATTCACCTCATTATTACGCATATTTTTATTTATCACAATGCTGTTTGCAAATATAAACAAGATTATACTTAAGCTTAATGCCCCTATCGTTATCACACTTCTCATAGACTCTCCATTTTAGGTATGCGTACAATTCCTTTATAGGTATGTTTATTTTTTACATTAAAAAATAAGCTTCCCATATTGTAATCCGTTATCATTTTAAAATAGCTATAATCATCTGTATCACCTTCATATACAAATTCCGGTATCAGTCCTCTTTTCTCCATATATGCATTAACCTCTGACAGTGTTTTTTGGTCAATTTCATAAGTATTATCCATTGTTGCATTAACCTCAATATAATTTTCAACATATCTTACAGCTTCATTCATATCCATAACCTGCATATTCATTCTTACATAATCAATTCCCAGATAACACATAATTGTTATAATTATAACATATGCAGATACTTCAATTATACTTCTCATTATTGTTTACATTACTCCAATCCTATCTGTACATTAAAGAACCAAGCATATTAAAAATAATTTCTTTGTATATACTTATACCTCCTGTTATCACCACAATCCCTCCAATAATTCCTATCATTGTTGTAATTGCTGCTCCATATTCTTCTATTATTTCGTCCATGCCTGTCTCCTTTTTAAATTTAATCATTTTTATACAATTTATCCTAATTAATATCTGCCATATAATTTCACAATATCTTTGTCAATATGTAAATGAATGTGTTTATTACCATTATAACTACAGGTATCGACACCACTACTGCTCCATATTCTTCTATTATTCTTTCCATTCTGCTCCTATTCCGCAGGCATTTTAATACAGGAGAAATTACAGACCAAATATCAGATTTGTCTCTGCGATAAGAATCCCATTTATAAATACTCAGCCACTACAAGCATCATATCCACGGCTATCTTAAATGAAACAAATATTGTCGGAATATACTCTGCAAATTTCATCGTGCTTATTTCATCTTTATTCTTATCTGCCTCATGTTTATCCATAAGCTCATAATTTCTTTTAATCAGGCTGTTTATCGCATCATCTGCCCTTTCCGGCTCAAGTTCTGATAATGAATACAGTGTTCTTACCATTGATGATATATCCGGAAGCTTAAAATCACTCATAAAATTGTAATATGACTCAACGTCTGAAGGATTACTTTCCATTTCATATATAAATTTTTCTAAAGATTCTTTAATTACAACAGGACATGTATCATATGTATTTTCTATTGCTATCATTAACGGTTCTTCCTGTAGATTAAGTGCAACATCCCTTAACCAGTCTGAAAATCCCCTGTACACATCTTCATTTATACGCTGTCCTGCTTTTTTTATATTTAATTTGGGAGTATTCCAGATATATAATACAAATATAAATAAGCCTGCTGCAAAAATATATTTACGAAATATTATAAGTACACATGATACCATTACAATTCCTACACATAAAGGCAGTATACAACGATGTATTCTTTTCTCATCAGTATGAAATGCTATCTTATAGTCTTTAATTATCTTTTTATCGTCACGCCCTGACCTCACCCATTCTTCTTTAAAAGCACATCTTGTATATACATAAAATAACAGGCATAATATTAAAAATACAGTTGAGCTTACCTGATATGTCCATTCCTTGGTAATATCCATTCTGATATCTGACATATTTTTTAATATAAACGTAATCATTACCGAAACACTTGCAAGAACAAAACTAAGAATTATTCCTATTGTCAGTGTATTCTTTACTCTCCTTATATCCTGCTGGTGTCTGTGTACAGACTTAACCCAGTTATCAAAATCCATCAACAGTACATCAAGTGACGTTGAATAACTGCCTCCCTTTTTCTCTATATTAATCAGAAATTTATGCAGCGTTGTTATTCTTGAATTAGAATATTCCTGTTCAATTATCTTAAGCGCACTTTCGTATACCATATCTGTATTATCATATTGCAGCCTGTCAACTGCCTTACCAATGCATTTTTTCAAATCCTTTGAGGCTATTTTGTATGTATCCTCAAGTGCCATATTAATCTTAGGATGTCTTTGAAATGAATATGCCATCTGATGAATATATATATCTATATCATTAAATCTTCTCTGCTTATATTTATTGGCAAAATGCGCAGCTATAAGCTTTGGTACACATATTATTCCTACTGCCATAATTATCAAAATATATATTATATCCAGCTGATAAAAAACGGATGTTGCCAGTATAATAATAAGCATAGCCATAATTGCTTTTATATGATTCTTTAAAGGATACTCATAGCCGAATCCGCGTACTTTATGATTCAGACTATCATATGAAAAATATCTGCTGCCACTTTTTATATAATTTTTAACTTTTAGTATTATCCCGCCTTTCATAAGCCTCCTTTATACCATATTTTTTTAATTTAGCCTCAATCTGCTGTGGTATTTTATTATCTGTAAACTCACCATTTTCATATATCACAGTGCATCTATTCACCCCATTTTCCCTTGTAAAAAATCCCACCTGTGTTATCTTCCTTTTCTCATTCTTATCACATTCTACCAGTATTCCTATGTCAATATATTTATAGATACTATTAATAAACCTGTCAGTTACATTACCCTCGCCAAGCATGTTATACATTCTGTCAGGGATACTTCTTACATTATCAAGATGCATTGTTGTCATGCAATACGCACCCGTTGACAGGCTGTTAAGCAAATCTATAACCTCCGGTCCTCTCGATTCTGAAAGCAGAACCCAGTCAATATTATGCCTGAGTCCGGCCTTTATTATCTGTGAATACTGAAATTTATCATCAACAAAAAATTCTGTACACTTTTTGCCCGGATTAATCATACGGTAATGTATCTCCTGATTATCCTCATATACCCCTACCTTTTCATTATATGGTATAAATGTAGATAAATACTTTAACAGCTCTGTCTTTCCTGCATGCGGCTGACCGCCTATACAACAGTTACAATGACCTGTTACACAATTTTCTATAAGATTAATTATTCTTTCCGGTGCATATTGTGTATTCAATATCTCTGCCCTTCCAAATCTTAAACGCCTTGGAATTTTTCGTATTGCTATGCTCTTTTTTGCACACCTAGATTCATGCCATATTGATATACGGAATTCATCTGTATTCGCCTCAAGCACCGGATATGTTCTGTTAAAAGGTACCCTCATAATATTTGCAAGCCTTATTGACAGATTTTCAACATATTCATCACCCAGCTGTCTGTCAGACAGATAACATCCCTGTGTAAGGTCGCTTATCCAGAGATTGTACCCATCCCATTCTATGTCAGTAACATTATCATTATTAATCTCATCTGCCAGTTCTGAAAATAATATATCCTTATTCATCTCAATAAGAGTATTCAGATTGGTATTATCACTCAATATTATCTTCCTTTCCTGCTAAACCGTCTTACTGTCCGGTTGACGGCTCCTTAGACATCTCAGCTCTTATATCCTGTTCATATGATAAATTCTCCACTGCACTTTTTGTCTTGGTATTAACTGTACCAACAACTGCTACTGTTAATAAAACTGCTGCAAGTACACCTGCCAATGCAACAATTACTTTGCCATAATGTTCAATTATATCACTCATATAGACCTCCATTCTAAATAATCATTTATGTTTTCACATCAGATTCTTTTACTTTAAATACTTTTTTTAATGCCGGAAGAATCGCAAGCCAAACGTCAGATTGAGCTCTGCGATAAGGGCTGCTTTGTGACGCCTGCGGCATCAATAGCAAGTTCACAAGTGAACTTGTTCACTTGTGAATTTGTTCACTTGTGAACTTGTTCACTTGTAAATTTGTGATAAAATAAGCTATCAGGCTTGTTTTTCACACTATGCTTCTCTAAATTCTTAATATTAATTGGGATTCTGTAAGATGTATACACCTGATTATAGATACAGCAAAAGCTGTAATAATAAAGATATCTTGTAATAGTATATTAACACTTCTAATAGTATTTGTAAAGTGTATTTTTAATATTTATTATATATTTTCTACAGATGTTATCTGATAAATTTTTACAATTACATTTTAGGTATTGACTCGAAACAAAAATCGAATTATATACAACACAATTACGAATTAGATTATAATAGAAAATGCCGCAATAAGAATTATTTAAAACATATACAGATAAATGATATTAATAATTAATCAATCATATATACTGTTGCCGTTATTGTTACTACTATATAACCGCCCAGATTATAAATACCTTATATTAATCATTAATCTATATATGCTATAAAAATTTCTTATTGCGGCATACAGTAATATTGGAAATTAGTTTTTAATTAATACTGTATGTGCAAAAATATTTTAATTAATACTGCATATGCAGATATTCAATCTCACATAGCTTTAATCGCCTCGATTATTTTAGGAAATTCCATTGCATGTGATGCTTTGACAAGAATATTATCGCCTTTTTTTAGAATACCAGAAAGTTCTTTTATAAGCTCTTCTTTTGTACCATATACATGTATCTCACACTCATATGCTTTATAATGATTATCAATGTAATCCTGAGTTCCTTCTGCAATCTGTCCTGCAAGGCTTCCTACTGTCAATAACACATCTATTGATTTCGTTCCAAGATATTCTCCAACATCAAAATGAAGCTGCTTCTCATCCTTGCCAAGCTCAAACATATCTCCAAGTATACATACCTTTCGTCCTATTGCAGTATCTATTACATCAATTGAGGCTTTCATTGAAACAGGATTGGCATTATAACAGTCGTCAATGATAAGAAAACCATTTTCCTTGATAATATGATTACGTCCAGCTATTGTTTCCATGCTCTCTATTCCCTGTTTAATCTGCCATGATGACAATCCCATTACAGCTGCGACCGCTGCTGCTGCCATTGCATTATATACCATATGATGTCCTGCAACCGGTATTTTAACTTCAAAGCTTCCTGTATTATCAGATGTCTTTACTCCATGAAGAACGCAGCTTGTGCCTTCAAGTCCAAGATTTCTTATATTATCAGCATAAATGCCTTCTTTATAATCAATCCCGAAAAATACCGGCTCTTTTCCATATACCTCATTGATTGTTATAAGCTTATCATCATCACCATTTAATATAACTGTTCCGTCAGGATTCATTGACTTAAATATCTCTGTCTTAGCCTGTAATATTCCATCCCTTGTCTTTAAATTCTCAAGGTGGCATAAACCAATATTTGTAATTACACAGATATCCGGCCTGGCTATCTTAGTAAGCCTTGTCATTTCACCAAAATCGCTGATTCCCATTTCTAATACAGCGACTTCATCCTCCTCAGACAGTCTGAATACTGTGAGTGGGAGTCCTATCTCGTTATTGTAATTGCCCTGTGTCTTTAATACTTTGTATTTTTGTCCAAGAACAGCTGCAATTGTCTCTTTTGTACTTGTCTTACCTACACTGCCGGTAATACCTACAACCTTAATATCAAGATTACTTCTGTATAATTCTGCAAGGTCTTTTAAAGCCTGTAATGATGATTCAACCTTGATATATGGTCTTGTTTCATTTTCCAATACGTTCTCTGATATACAGCATAATGCACCATTATCAAAGCACTCCGGTATATAATCATGTCCATCACTTCTTTCACCCTTTATTGCAATAAACATTCCATCTTTTTTTACTTTTCTGCTGTCAGTTGTTATATCACTTACCTCTCTTAAAAGATATTGTGAATCACCATAATATGTACCATTTACCGCAGCGGTCATTGCTTTAACAGTCATACCTTTCATAATATTATATTCCTCCATTTATTAACTATCAAAAGATAATGTATACAACACATAGTCATGTTATAATTATCTTCATCTCTAAGCAGCTTTGTTATCTTTTATATATTTTATTACAGCAAAAATATAGGTGTGAAAAGGATTATATTCCAAATCCGTGAATTTCACACCTGTAATATTACGTGTTTAATTGTATTTCTTTAATGAAACATCTATAAGCTTCTGAGTAAGCTCATCATACGACATACCAACAGCCTCTGCCTCAAGTGGTATAAGACTTGTAGGTGTCATACCCGGAAGTGTATTAATCTCAAGACAGTATATATTATTATCTTCATCTAAAAGCTCATCTACTCTCGCATAAGTAGTAACACCTGCTGCCTCACATGCTTTCTCAGCCCATCTTTGCATCTTAGCTGTTATATCATCAGAAATATGTGCCGGACAGATATGGTCTGTTGCACCATCTTTATACTTATTCTCATAATCATAGAATCCCTGTAAAGGTACAATCTCAACTATAGGAAGTGCCTTACCGTCAACAACTGCAACTGAAAATTCCCTGCCCTTTACATATTCCTCAACAAGGATATTATCTTCATATGTAAATGCCTCTTCAACTGCACTCTTAAATTCTTCTTCGCTATTAACTATTGATACTCCAACACTTGAACCGCCACAGCATGGCTTAACAACACATGGAAATGGTACATATTCAAGCTTATGACCTTTCTTTAAAGCTACGCCCTTAGGCATTGGTATTCCTTCTGATACAAGTACTTTCTTAGTAAGCTCCTTATCCATTGATATCGCACTGCTAAGATAACCCGTTCCTGTATACTTAATTCCTAATAAATCAAAAGTTCCCTGTATCTTGCCATCTTCACCATTAGAACCATGTAAGCCCATAAATACGATATCCGATGCTCCACAAAAATCAAGCACTGACGGACCAAAGAAAGCCTTACCTTTCTTAGTTCTTTCTTCTGCTAACTGTGGGATATCCTTTGTCCTGCTCTTAAGATACTCTTCAAGCTTGTCAAAGTCATTATCTTCATTAAAAAATTCCTCTGCTGAATTATACTTATCAGTACCTAAAAATACATCTATTAAATTAACATTATGTCCATCTCTTTTAAGGGACTTTGCAACATTAATACCTGTGCTAATTGATATATCACGCTCTGTACTTGTTCCACCTGCTAATACTACGATATTCATAATTAACTCTCTTATTCCTCTCACGCTGATTTAATATAAAATATAACTGATAAACCTTAATTAATATAGCACTTTATATCTATTATTTCAACATATTAATATCTATTAGTCTATCTTCTGTCAAGTTCTACATATTCCTTACGGTCACATACATTTTTATATGCCGGTCTTATTATCTTATTGCAATTAATAAGCTCCTCAATTCTATGCGCACTCCAGCCTGAAATTCTGGCTACCGCAAATATCGGTGTATACAATTCAGTCGGCAATCCTAACATTCTATATACGAATCCGCTATAAAAATCAACATTGGCACTTACACCCTTATATATCTTTCTTTCCTTGGCAATACGCTCGGCAGCAATACGCTCTACATCCGACATAAGCTTATATTCCTTCTGCATATGCTTCTCAACTGAAAGCTCTTCAACGAAGCCTTTAAATACCTTTGCTCTCGGATCTGACAATGAATATACAGCATGACCCATTCCATATACGAGTCCGGTTCTGTCAAATGCTTCTTTATGGAGAATCTTATCAACATACTCTGTAAGCTCTTTTTCATCATCCCAGTTCTTAACATGCTCTTTAATATCATCAAACATCTTAACAACTTTAATATTAGCACCACCATGTTTCGGTCCTTTAAGTGAACCGAGTGAAGACACAACCGAAGAATAAGTATCCGTACCTGATGATGTAACTACATGTGTTGTAAATGTTGAGTTATTACCACCACCATGCTCTGCATGAAGAACAAGTGCTATATCAAGAATCTCTGCTTCAAGCGGAGTATACTTTCCATCTGCTCTTAACAGATGTAAAATATTCTCAGAAGTTGACAATTCAGGGTCAGGTTCATGTATTATAAGACTGCCTCCTTTATGATAATGCCGGTATGCCTGATAGCTGTATACAGCAAGCAATGGAAGCTCTGAAATAAGCTGTAATGATTGTCTTACAACATTAGGAATACTAAGATCATCTGCCCTGTCATCATATGAATATAACATAAGCACACTTCTTGCAACCGCATTCATTATATCACGGCTTGGCTTCTTCATAATAATATCCCTTACAAAGTTAGGCGGTATACAACGATACTCTCCCAGCAGATGTGTAAAATCGCTAAGTTCTTTTTTATCTGGCATCTTACCAAATAATAAAAGATACGTTACTTCTTCAAATCCAAAACGCTTATCCTTTGTAAATCCTGCTATGATATCTTCTACATTAACCCCTCTGTAGAAAAGTTTACCATCGCATGGATGTGATATACCATTTTCATCAATATCACTTGCATGAATCTCTGATATCTCTGTAAGACCTGTAAGAACCCCCTTACCATTAAGGTCTCTTAAACCTCTTTTAACCTCATACTTATCATACAGTCCCATATCAATCTGATTATTCTGTATACATAATTCTGATAAATCCTCTATCTGTGATGTTATATGCGAAAAGTCCTTTTCTCTCAATACAATTCTCCCCTTTCATTGTTTATAAATATATTATATAAATTTTTAATATATAAATAACAGTTATTATATGGTTAATTTCTAAGTCTTACACATTCAAACTTAGCATGTGTAAGAATACAGCTTCTAAGCGATGCATAACGCTTATCTATCGGTCCTTCAGGAACTTCTATCTCCATGGAAGCTGCCATCGCATCTATCAGTTTATCATCTAATTTAGAACGCATACCCGTAAGTGTATTAAGCTTCTGCTGATAATCTTCTGCATCAAGAAATTCCATAAGCAGCGGATTGACCTGCTCATCTTGTATATCATTGTTCTTGTGTATGTTATCGTGTTCTATACTGTTATCCTGCCACATGACATTCTGTGCTTTATTGCCATTATCATATATGCTATTAATATCTTCATTATTCTCTTTTACAGACTGTGTTATGGCAATGTTACAATCATCTCTTTCCTGTGCTTTGACATGTGGCATATCAGAGCCATCAGGATAGACCTGCTCAAATCTGTACCCTTGATATATATCAGGATATTTCTTTTTATCCACCTCACTCATAAACATATCATAAGGTCTTACATATAACGAATAATCACCATATAATGCCTGATATACGACCATCTTTTCCTTTGTCTCCGAATGATATGCAATTGCTTTAACCTGATACAGCTTATTCTTAAAATGTCTGTAAAAGCCTCCTATTACAAGCTGTCTTTCCATAGTTGTACCACCCTGCTTTCCAATAATCTTAATCTGCTTAACATCTACGCTGCTGCAACATTCCTGTTCATTGTAAGTATATTAAGTATTCCTGCAACAATTACATGGCATAAAGATACAATATACATACAATCGCTCTCAACTGTCTTATCACATGAAAGATACTGGTTATGAATTTTAATTACATAATCTATAAGATCCTGTGGTGTTGTAAAACTGTCAATAATCTGTCTGTTTACTGCTACATGTCTGCTTCGTATATACTGTTTTAAAGCTTTTTTAAGATGTTTTTCATATTTGCAATGTTCTCTTATATTTCCATCAAATATATCATTATGTGGGAATGTAAAATAATCAGCAAGATAATGTGTAACCTCTCCAAGCTTGCGGCAATATGCCGTTGAAATTCTCTTAAATCCGTCAGTATCAACTGTCAGTTCATCAATAAACCGGCATACAATGTCAAATGTCTCATCAATATTATGTTTTGTCGTAACAAATGACGGCTTACAGTCTGGAAGTATACTTCCCATAATAAAAGCTTTCTTATGGTTCTCTAAAAGCTCGCTGTCCATACTATCTACAAGATACATTGATAAAGACATATGTGATTTTTTTCTCATTAAGGTAACTCCTAACTTAATTATTAAAACTTCTCTTACAACCATATAATCTGTGTTGTATAGCCTTACAGTGTATTTCATGTGCAGTTAATAACTACTGTTCTTATATTGTATGAACAATACCAGTTACTAATATCTGCATACATTTTGCACTGCGTATACTTTACATTTTAAACCATAGATAATATAATTACAATTAAAAAAATGTAAAAATTATATACAATATATGTAACAGTCTGCTTTTCACAGATATTCTATCGTAAATACCCCTTACTAAATGTTACATATATGATATAACAGCAAATTGTAACTACAAAATATTATATAGGAAAACAGATATTGCGAATAATAATGCAAAAGCTGCTCAGAAACGAGGATTAGTATGAAAAAAATAGACCTTCATGTTCATTCAACATTTTCCGACGGAACTCTTACTCCGTCTGAATTAGTAGACCATGCCCTTGAAATGGGATTATCTGCCATGGCTCTTACTGACCATGATACTGTTGATGGAATTAGCGAAGCTGTAAAAGCCGGTATCACTAAAGGACTCGAAATTATACCGGGAATTGAACTTAGTACTTTTTATAACAATAAAGAATTTCATATCGTAGGGCTTTATATAGATTATACTGATAAAGCTTTCAAAAAAGAACTAACTGCTTTAAGAGATGTACGGCAAAACCGCAACATTCAGATTTGTGAAGCATTTCACAAGTTAGGAATTGAGATTAATTATGACGATATGTTAAAAAAATATGGAAACATCGTAATTACACGGGCTCATTTTGCTGACTATCTTCTTGAGATGGGACTTGTTGGCAGCCGTAATGAGGCATTTGACCGCTATCTTGGCGATAACCGTCCATGTAATGTACCTCGAAAAAAAATGAATCCTGCAAAGGCTATTCAGCTTATAAAATCAACAGGTGGTGTCCCTATACTTGCACACCCTACGCTTTACCATCTTGGAAAAGAGCAGCTTAATAAGCTTATTGAATATCTTTGTGCATCCGGACTTGTTGGAATCGAGGGAATCTATTCTACTTATACCATGGGAGAAGAGCTTGAGATTAAGAACCTTGCTAAAAAATACAACCTGATATTATCAGGCGGCTCTGACTATCATGGTGCTAACAAGCCAAAACTGGAGCTCGGCATTGGATATGGTCATCTTTGTGTCCCTTATGACTTTCTTGATATTATAAAGGAATGTGCATTAAATATAAAAAACAATAAAACACAACTTAACATATAACACTAGAAATTTTTCTAAACCTAATTTAATAATGGTACTGTCACAGTAAGAAATCTTTTATGAAATATAGATATTAAATTGAATCAAAAAACAACTAAATAAAAACAACTTAAACACCAGCTTTTCAATAATAATACTTACATACAATGCCATGCCTTAAATCACGGACTGCCACATTAATCAAAATATAAGATACATACATCTTAAATAATTCATCATCCTATATTTTAATTAATGCGGCAGCACGTAATTTTAATATAATATATCTAATGTCTTTGTTTTATCATATTCTCAAACTCTGTAACAGCATCATTTACCGGTGTTCCCAGCCATATTTTCTTTATCATCAGTTCATATCGTAAGTAAATCTCATCAGCTCCTACAAACTGTGCCTTTACTACTGAATCTGAATAAACCGAATATAATGCCTTGTAATTATCTGCATTTTTTATAAATTCACAATCATTCCTTACTGATGGCTTTTTACAATACTTATACATATCCACAGCATAGTCATAACTTAATGCATGTGCTACTGTTTTTGCGGCCTCCTGATTATCTGAATATGGATTAACAACTGCCATGTCTGTTGTAGATATGGCGGCTGACTTTAAATTACTATTAATATCCGGTATATTGCATACACCATAGTCAATATCAGTATCATCCAGTTCGCTTAAACGTTCTGACCGGATTATTGTATATATAAGATTTCCATTTTTAAATTTATCAATACAATAATTCTCATCTGTTGTTGTATACAATGCATAGTCATTTTTTAGCTGGGCATATCCTGTCATGGCTTCTTTAAGCTTGGAATCGTCCACATCTGCTATATTCTTATCATCAGATGATGTACCACCTATATTAAGATAAGGCGCTGCAAAACCATAATTAAGAAACATATCTGTAGAATCCCATGCTGTTATAAGCTGGACATCTTTGTTATTATCATCAACCTTATAAGAGTTACTATACTCTGCTATATTAGTAAATGTATCTGGCTGTGTGACATATTTTTTATTATATACCATAATACCGGTATTAAAAGAAAGCGGATATCCGTATAACTTACCATCATAAGTACATGCATTTATAGCTGCATTTCCATACAATCCTGTTGTATACTTTGATGAATATGTATCATTTTCCGCCATAATCCCGGTAAGATATATCTTCTGTAAATCGTCAGAATTAATAAGATATACATCAGGTGATGGCTGTTCGTCAGCCTTTCCGATTGCAGCCTTGTACACATTATCAAGATAATTATCTGTATCTGTAAAGACCGGATTAACAGTAAGAAGTTCATTTGCCGCACTAAGCTGTTGTGCAACATATTCTATATATGGTGAATAGGCAGCATCGTCATACCATATATTTATCGTAACATTCTTTTCTATATCAAGCTTTCTGGCATTATCTTGCTTACTTCCACATGCCGTAAATGTAACCATCATGACCGCAGTCATTAATATGGCTTTTGCTCTTTTTAATATTTTCATATATAAATCCTTTCGATTAATCTTAAATATCTTTATTGAATTAAATTAACAACTTTAAATCATTAATTACTTTTATTATATCTGATTATCATTCTACAATATTATATTCTAACAGACCGGATATTGCAAGCCGGTGTAATTATTAAAAATAGCAGAAAGGCAGAAGCCGGATCTGATACGTTAAGATTAATTTATACATATAATTATTAATTTTAAATTCACATATATGTATAATTTTCTTATTGTTACAGTCCGTCTTCTGCCTGGTAATTTATCTATTTTTAATTAAAGATTATCAAGAGACTTTCTTAATTTTATTATCATCTCATCCACATCGTCTTTTGTTATTACAAGTGGTGGAACGAATCTTATTACATTACTTCCGGCAGAGAATACAATAAGACCGTTATCAAGTGCATTAGAAATAACCTTTGCCGGTGCCACGCTAAGTTCAAGTCCCTGCATAAGACCCATACCTCTTCTATCAACTGCCACTTCGTAATCTTCAACAATTTTATCTAACTGCTCTTCAAGATATACAGACACATTCTTAACATTTTCAAGAACATTCTGCTTCTTAAAAAGCTCAAGAACCTTAACTGCTGCCGCACATGCCAAAGGATTACCACCATAGGTTGTACCATGGTCTCCCGGTACAAGTGCCTTTGCAACCTCTTCTGTAGCCATAAATGCTCCAATCGGCACACCACAGCCAAGAGCCTTAGCCGATGTTGTAATATCAGGCTTAACACCATACTGCTGATATGCAAACATTGAACCTGTTCTTCCCATACCGCACTGAATCTCATCAAGAATAAGAAGTATACCCTTTTCATCACAGAGCTTTCTTACACCCTCAATAAATTCCTTCCTGGCAGGATAAATTCCACCCTCACCCTGTACAGTCTCAAATATTATGGCACATGTCTTATCATTTACAAGAGCTTTAACAGAATCAAGGTCATTATAATCAGCAAACTTAATTCCCGGTATCATAGGTCCAAATGCTTCCTGATAATGCTTATTACCTGTTACTGCCAACGCTCCCATACTTCTTCCATGGAAAGAATGTTTCATTGCAATAATCTCATGGTCTGTACTTCCATCCTTTAAATATGCATATTTTTTGGCAAGCTTTATAGCTCCCTCAACAGCTTCTGTACCACTGTTAGTAAAGAACACTCTGTCCATACCTGAGACTTCTGTAATCATCTTAGCAGCATTAACTGCCGGTTCATTATAAAAATAATTAGATGTATGTATAAGCTTATCTATCTGTGCTTTTAATGCATCATTATATTCCTTGTTATTATATCCTAATGCAAATACAGCAATTCCTGCTCCAAAATCAAGATATTCCTTACCATCTGTATCATAAAGTCTTGTTCCGTTACCCTTATCAAGAACTATCTGATACCTGTTATATGTATGTATAAGATGCTGTTCTGCAGTATCTATTAATTGTTGTGTATTCATAACTTTTAACTCCATTCTTATGCATGATTATTTTTATTATATCTGCTTCTCTTCAAAAAAACGTTCAGCATCTTTGCTTATAATGGCTGTACCAATACCTTTATTAGTAAAGATTTCAAGTAACAGACAGTGAGCAATTCTTCCATCAAGAATATGCACTCTTGATACACCATGTTCAATTGCATCTATACAGTTATTAAGCTTAGGTAACATTCCACCTCCGATTGTTCCACCCTCAAGAAGCTGTCTTGCCTCATCAGTTGTAAGCTCTGATATTAAAGAACTCTTATCTTCATAATCTCTGTATACACCTTCAATATCTGTAAGGAAAGCAAGCTTTTCTGCATGCACTGCCCTTGCTATAGCGCATGCTGCATCATCTGCATTGATATTATATGCATGATAACTGTCATCATAACCGATAGGACATATTACAGGCAGGAAATCATCCTGTAAAAGTGTATTAATAAGAGTTGTATCAACATCTGTAACCTCACCTACATATCCTATATCCTCACCCTTAGACAGCTTCTTTTCAACCTTAAGCATACCGCCATCCTTACCGCTTATACCACATGCTTTGACACCAAGTTCTTCTATTAAAGATACAAGATTTTTATTAACTTTATTAAGAACCATCTCTGCTATCTCCATTGTAGGTTCATCAGTCACACGGAGTCCATTTAAAAATCTAGGCTCCATTCCTGATTTTTCAACCCACTTACTGATTTCCTTACCGCCACCATGTACGATAATCGGCTTGAATCCAACCAGCTTAAGAAGAACCACATCCTGAATAACCTTTCTTTTCAGATCTTCATCAACCATGGCACTTCCACCGTATTTTACAACTATTACTTTCCTGTTAAACTTCTGAATATAAGGAAGTGCCTCAACTAAGACCTGTGCCTTCTTTAATTCTTCATCCATATCTACCATAATTAAAACCTTAAACATCCTGGATATAAATATGTATTTCATATAATATAAAGTACATATTTATATCAGATATCTATTTCCTTTCATTTTCTTTTATATCAGGGCAATATACTTATTAGTATTCTATAATTAACACTTATGCCATGAATTTAATGATTCACCTGATGTACTTATTATAATAATATAATTCATTTTATGATCTGTAATCTGCATTAATCTTTATATAATCAAATGTAAGGTCGCATCCCCACGCTGTTGCGGCTGCACTACCATCTTTAACATCTGCAATTGCTGTTACAGGATTCTTTGAAAGTATCTGTGTTGCCACATCTTCGCTGTAATCTGTAGCTTTACCGTCTTCAACAATCTTTAATTTACCTGCTTCACTTTCAAAATATATATCAACCTTTTCAGGATCAAAATCCGCCCCTGAATATCCCATTGCACAAAGTATTCTTCCCCAGTTGGCATCATGTCCGAATATTGCTGCCTTAGTAAGATTGGATGTAATTATAGACTTAGCAAGTACTTTTGCTGTCTGTTTAGACTTAGCATTAATTACCTGTGCCTCAAAAAGACATGTACAGCCTTCACCATCTCCTGCAATCTTCTTTGAAAGCTCTGTAAATACATAATTAAGTGCTTCATAGAACTTATTATAATCTTCGCTGCCATCTGTGATTATATCATTTCCAGCCATGCCATTTGCCATAACAAGTGCCGTATCATTAGTTGATGTATCTCCGTCTACCGATATCATATTAAATGAATCATCAACAATCTCACTTGTCATCTTCTGAAGTACTGACTTGTCAATGTTAGCATCTGATGTAATAAAACACAGCATGGTAGCCATGTTAGGATGAATCATGCCTGCCCCCTTACACATTCCACCAACAGTTACTTCCTTACCCGAGATATCAACAGTAACAGCAACTTCCTTTGATACTGTATCTGTTGTCATAATAGCTTCTGCAGCTGTTGTTCCTGCCTGCTTTGTTGCATCAAGACAATCTGGCAGCCTGTTAATTCCTTCACATATCTTATCCATTGGAAGCTGCATTCCGATTACACCTGTTGAAGCCACAAGAACTGAATCAACAGGTATATTTAATTTAGCGGATACTGTCTCTGCCTCTTTCTTACATGCATCAAGTCCTTCTTTACCTGTACATGCATTAGCAACACCACTATTAATAACAACAGCCTGTGAAAATGGTGAATTATATACAATATCTCTGTCCCACTTTACAGGGGCTGCTGATACCTTATTAGTTGTAAATGTTCCTGCCGTTGTACATGGCTTCTCACTATATACCATAGCCATATCTTTTTTATCTGTCTTATTCTTAATTCCAACACTGAGTCCTGCAGCCTTGAATCCCTTTGCAGCTGTAACTCCACCTGTAATTATATTCATATGTCTAATCCTTCTTTCTTTTTATTAATCTTAGCTCCTCTGGCATCTACTATAGCCATAAGAACTACAATTCATATCTCAACTTTAATTTTATGGAAACATAGGTGCTAACTCAAGACCTTCTGTCTCAGGAAGTCCAAATAACAGGTTCATATTCTGTACCGCCTGTCCTGCTGCCCCCTTAACAAGATTATCAAGTGCTCCCATCATAATGAGTCTGTTAGTTCTAGGTTCAATCTTAAAGCCAATATCTACAAAGTTACTGCCCTCAACCCATCTTGTTTCCGGACACGCATCCTTTTCAAGTACTCTTACAAACTTCTCTTTATCATAATACTTATCATATGCAGCCTTAACATCTTCATAGGTTACTTCCTTTTCAAGATTAGCATAGGCTGTTACGAGTATACCTCTGTTCATAGGAACGAGATGTGGTGTAAATATAAGCTTTAAATCATCTCTTCCACATGCATAACCTAACTGTTCTTCTATCTCAGGAGTATGTCTGTGAGTTCCTACTCCATACGCTTTCATGCTCTCATTAACTTCACAGAACAGATTATTAACCTTAGCACCTCTTCCTGCACCTGATGTACCACTCTTCGCATCAATAATTATTGTATCAGGATTAATAATTCCTTCCTTTACCATAGGATATAATGTAAGAATTGATGTTGTCGTATAACATCCAGGATTAGCAATTATTCTTGTATCCTTAGTAACCTTATTCCTGTTAATCTCACATAAACCATATACTGCTTCATCTATGTACTGTGGTGCCTTGTGTTCAAGCTTATACCACTGTTCATATATATTAACATCCTTTAATCTGAAATCAGCGCTTAAATCAATTATCTTTACCTTGGATAATATCTCATCATTTACAAGTGAGGCACACAACCCCTGTGGTGTTGCAGTAAATATTACATCCACCTGATTAGCAAGCTCTTCCATATTATCATCCATGCACACATCATCTACAAGCTGGAACATATTTCTATATACTTCTGCATATTTCTGATCTATATAACTTCTTGAACCATACCATACAATCCTGGCATCCTTATGTCCAAGTAATAATCTTACCAATTCATTTCCAGCATATCCTGTCGCTCCTATAATTCCAACTTTTACCATCACACTATCTCCATTCCATAATTTAAAAACAATTAGCCAGTCCTTCTTAAAACTGATGAAATAATAACTACTACAGACTTATTTTCTTATTTCATAATTATTTAATAAATTTTATTATAACAACTTTTTTTCTTATGTAAAGGGTTATTTTGTAATTTTTTATATTTATTCATAATTTATGTATATTTTTACATTTATTCATTTTTAACTATTGCATTTTATATGAATATGGATTATTATTATTTTTAGTTGGTTATGGATTTTCTTTTGCTATATTCTAAAATAGAAGAATATCAGTTTTATCCGTATTACACATTATAAGAATCAATTCATGTTGATTAATATATTTTAGGAGGATTATTTAATTATGAAAGAAAAGGTTATCTTAGCTTATTCAGGCGGTCTTGATACAACTGCTATCATCCCTTGGTTAAAAGAAACATATGATTATGAAGTTATCTGTGTATGTGCAGACTGTGGTCAGGAAGAAGAACTTGACGGACTTCAGGAAAGAGCAATCTCTTGTGGTGCTTCAAAGTTATACATAGAAGATTTAACAGATGAATTCTGTGATAAATATATCGTTCCTTGTGTACAGGCTCACGCAGTATATGAGAATAAATATTTACTCGGTACATCAATGGCAAGACCTCTTATTGCTAAGAGATTAGTTGAAATCGCACGTAAAGAGGGTGCTACAGCTATTTGTCATGGTGCTACAGGTAAAGGTAATGACCAGATTCGTTTTGAGCTTACAATCAAGGCACTTGCTCCAGATATCAAGATTATCGCTCCTTGGAGAAATGAAAAGTGGACACTTCAGTCTCGTGAAGATGAGATTGAATATTGCAGACAGCATGGTATCCATCTTCCATTCTCTACAGATTCAAGCTACAGCCGTGACCGTAACTTATGGCATATAAGCCATGAGGGTCTTGAACTTGAAGATCCTGCTAATGAACCTAATTACAAGCATCTTCTCGTTCTTGGCAACACACCTGAGGAAGCCCCTGATGAACCTGAATATGTTACAATGACATTTGAAAAGGGTGTTCCAAAGTCAGTTAATGGCAAGGAAATGAAAGTTTCTGATATCATAAGAGAATTAAACAGACTTGGCGGAAAGCATGGTATCGGTATTATTGATATCGTAGAAAACCGTGTTGTTGGTATGAAATCCCGTGGTGTTTATGAAACTCCTGGTGGAACAATTCTCTATGAAGCACATCAGCAGCTTGAAGAATTAATCCTCGACAGAGATACAACAGCCATGAAGATTAATATGGCTAACAAGTTTGCACAGATTATTTACGAAGGAAAGTGGGAAACACCTCTTCGTGAAGCTGTTCAGGCATTTATCGAAAAGACTCAGGAATATGTAACCGGTGAAGTTAAGTTTAAGCTTTATAAAGGTAACATCATTAAGGCCGGTACTACATCACCATATTCACTTTACAATGAATCAATTGCTTCATTTACAACTGGTGACCTCTATGACCACCATGATGCAGAAGGATTTATTAATCTTTTCGGTCTTTCACTCAGAGTTCGTGCAATGAAGCATAACGAGCTTGAAAATAAGAATAATAAGTAATTACATATGTAATACTAAAAATATGTAGTAAGCATAAAAACCGTGGCAGCAAGAATGTATATTATTAAATTCCTGCTGCCACGGTTTTTATATGTTTTATATGTTTATTTATCCATAGATGAGCATATACAGAGAAATCGCTGATAAGATAACTATGATATATCACAGTTATCTTATCAGCAGCTGTCCTGTTAGTCAGTATTACAAATTCACTGACATGTATATAATCTTCAATCTTATCCCTGCTCTCTACAAATAGCAAAAAGAGCCGTATATTAAATCCCCTCCGCTGCCGCTTCGGTCGGCACAGAGCAGATGCTCTACAAATAGCAAAAAGGGGATGTCTATTGACTCAATATTCTGCAGGAGTAAAAATGAACCGTTATGATATACTACTTTAAATCCAAAGCAGCACGGATCCTTTAGCTCAAGGGAAATTTCAAATTCATAATCATCCCCGTCGTAAACAACATCCACAAACGGGATCATAAAATTGTATATTTTTGCCTTTCGTATATGTGCAGGTAATACCTGTTTCTTCATCGTCAGCACTTGAAAAATACTATTTCTTTCCATAAGAAAATCTGTAGATGAGATATCTTGACGATTTCGCAACCTGTTTGTAACGTCCGGAAACTTTTTGATACAATACCGTATTAAGTGTATTGTCATTATGCTTTTCCATATAAGTTCTGCCATTTGATTTGAACGTCCGCGATGATGCCTGCACCGTTGTCGTCCTGACATTGGTTATCGCAAAACATCCCAGAACCATAAACAATAACAACAGACATAGTTTCAAATGCTTTCTCTTTGTGTTTTTCATTTTCTTTTTTCTTTTTCGTATTCTTTCAGTTCTTTCAGAGCCTTCTCACCCTGTGGGTAAAGAATGATGATATTAAAGATCGTCATCAGTCCGATTCCAACATCACCAAGATCCCACACAAATGTATATGCTGCAAGGCCGCCGATGAACAGCATCACAAGCGCCAGTACTTTGTATGCAATCTGTGAAGCCCAGTTATCTCCGAAAAGATATGCAACATTGCATCTCGCATAAAAAAGGATGCCCAGAAACGTCGAAAAACTGAATAAAAACAGCGTCGCCGCAATAAAGATCACACCAAAACGGCCAAGATGATGTTCCATTGCTGTCTGCAGAAGATCCATTCCGGAAAGTCCTGTAACTTTTTCTTCCGGCGCAAGCAGCATGATAAATGCTGTACAGCTGCAGATCACGATCGTATCCACAAATACCCCGAGCGCCTGTACCAATCCGGCTTTGACCGGCTGGTCACATTCTGCCGCTGCTGCCGCACACGGAGCAGATCCGGAACCTGCTTCATTCGAAAACAGTCCACGTTTGATTCCATTCATTAGGACTGCGCCAAAACCGCCGGCTGCTGCCTGTCGGAATCCAAATGCTTCCTCAAAAATTCTTGCAAAAACACCCGGCAAACTTCCAAGATTCATCACAATGATCAGAATCGTGATTACAAAATAGCATACCGCCATGACCGGCACTACCATATCCAGGATCTTAACTGTCGCATCTTTACGAAGCACTATCACAGCAGCCACAGCAACAAGTACTACCGTCATATAGATCGGCGGAATGGAAAATGCATTTTTAAATGAAGAAACAACAGAATTACTGATCACTTGACTGATACCGCACCAGCAGAGCAGACCGGAGATTGCAAACAACACAGAAATCACCACTTTGTTTCTCTTTTTCTTCTGTTTTTCTTCTACATATGCATGAATATAATACGCCGGACCGCCGCGGTAACCTCCGTACAGCGGATCTTTTTCTTTATAAAGCTGTGCCAGTGTCGCTTCAATAAAAGCTGTTGATGAACCGATAATTGCCGTCACCCACATCCAGAAAACCGCACCGGCGCCGCCTGCCGAAATTGCCGCAACAACACCGACCAGATTTCCCATACCGACACGGGTTGCCGTCGAAACGATCAGTGTCTGAAATGAAGACAGACTGTTTTTTTCTTGTTTCTTCTCAACCAGTGCCTGCACCATATCCGGGAACAGGCGAATCGGCAGAAAACGCGTCCGAACCGTAAAATAAATTCCTGTAGGAATCAGTAATATAATCAGAAGCGAAATCCCCAGAGTGCTGCCGCCCGGCAGTGGAATCTGCACCAGATCTCCCCACAGAAAACTATATACTTTCTCAATCAGAGTAACTATCATACTTTAAACCCTCTTCCATACTCACAACATCCGGGATACATGCTGCTCACGTCATCTACAACAGCCTGATTCCCGGACAGATACCATAGTAGTATAGCCCATATTAACCCTTAAACGCAAGTACTTTTATGGTTTAAAGTCAAAAACTTTAAATAATTAAAGCTTTCAACTATGTTTGAAGCCTACAGCATCGTTTAACATGGAATTTCATCAAGTATTGTTTGCATTATCTAAATACCATTGGTTCACTGGTAACATTCTGCGAGGTGTTTTTTGTGAACAAAGTTCACAGAAAACCCGAGAGTTACGGCGCGGGGATGTGAAATAAGTCCCTTTTGTTATCTAAGAGAGCGCGAGACGGGTGCCACAAGGTCCGGTGGACCTTGGCTCTGGCACGACCGAGGAGCGCTTTAGCGTCCCGAGAAATCGAACCCAAACTGCCAAGCAGTTGGGTTTCGAGAAGTGCCCCGCACTTCTCGAATAACAAAAAAGGACTTCCCATTCGGAAGTCCTTTTTGTTATCTAAGAGAGCGCGAGACGGGGATCGAACCCGCGACCCCCTCCTTGGCAAGGAGGTGCTCCACCACTGAGCCACTCGCGCATATTATATATTGTGTTCCATGCGAACACAAGTGATATAATACACGCATTGCACCGATATGTCAAGTGGTAATTTTCAAAAAATGCAAAAAATAATTAATACCGCTTTATATATCACTCTTCAGAAAAGAAAGCCACAGCTATTCCACCTGGTCCTATATGAGTTCCTATTGTTGCACCTACCTGGACAACAGGAGGAATTAGTATTTTACCTTCCCATAATTCTTTACTATCTTTTATATATTTGTCCATAAGAACGGTAGAATATCCTGTATACCCTAAAAGCACTGGCAATGAATAATCTATGCCGCCATATGCCTGCACCTGCTGTATGAGGAAATTATTGCCTTGTTTAGAACCTCTTGCCTTTCCAAGAAAAGAAACTTCACCATCAGCAATAGCTATAACTGGCTTTATGCTTAACACATTTCCAAGAAAAGCTGCTCCTGATGATATCCTGCCTCCCTTTTTCAAATATTCTAAAGTATCAAGCAAAGCTACAAGACGAATACGTTTTTTCATAGTATTCAACTGCTTAACTATATCCTCAACGCATATGTTCTTATTTATCAATGAAACTGCATAATCAACAAGAATCTGTTCACCGACTGTAACATTTTCGCTATCTACAACATATACTTTGTCTTCATATTCTGAAGCTGCTATACAGGCACTCTGATATGTTCCTGAAAGCTTGGAAGAAAGCGTAACTACGATTATTTTATCAACAGACTTAAGAAGGTTATCATAAGCCTGTTCAAAGTCATATGGATTTATCTGGCTTGTTTTAGGAAGCGTTGAACTTTCTATAAGTTTCATATAAAAATCATCAGGTGTAAGATCCACACCATCTTTATAATGATTATCATTAAATGAAACTGTTAAAGGAAGAACTGTTATATTTTTGTTGTTATTTTGTTTTATATCAGATGCTGAATCTGTTATTATTGCAATATTAGACATGTATTATCTACTCCTTATTGTTTTGATGAATGACATATTATTATGTCACTTAATATCCTAGAAGATTTTAACTTAAAATAGTTTGAAAGTCAAATAAATATAATATATTTCTTTTATATTTAACGATTTTTAAAATATTCTGCTAAAAAGATATTGACAATTCATATTTTTTCATATATTATATATCTTGTTTGCGCGAGTGGCTCAGTGGTGGAGCACCTCCTTGCCAAGGAGGGGGTCGCGGGTTCGATCCCCGTCTCGCGCTCTTGTCAAAAAGAGCTGCCACACTAATCTGATCAATCAGTGTGACAGCCCAAATTTTAATTATAAACTTCTTTATATATTATTGATACTCTTTAATTAAACTTTGCATTGAATCTGATATTTCTAAGCCAATATTTATCAGAAAAATCTCCATGTGCATCAAATCTATAGCATATAGCATCCACATCTGAAATATTTATAGAATACGTGTAAGTTAATGTTTTACCATTATTCTTCTTTATATCTATATCTTTTTCTGCAAATCCATGCCAGCTCTGGTTAGAAGCTTTCCTATACGTTATATCCATATCTGCCCATCCATCTTTGTCCATATCAAGCTTATATGTAATAGTAAATGTCATTGTACTGCATACGCGCTTTAACTCTTCCAAATTCATTCCATCCATATATATAACATTGGTACGTCCACCATCTGTTGATGAATTGCCCGCCTGGCTTCCACCTATCATAAAATGGAACTTGACTGGTGTTTCTTTACTATCATCTGTAACATGATAGCTGTTATATGTGCTATAGTTAAACTCTACCTTAAGCCAGCTTGCATACAATGTCACTTCACCTTCGCATGCCAGATTAGATGCTGATGCTCCTGGAAGATATATAACTGCTCCACCATCCTCAACACTCCAGCCCATAAACCTGTAGCCGCTTCTTGTAGTGACTGGCAGTTCATATTCTTTATCATATGTACAAACCATATCATCAGGCTTTTCGCCGGCACCTGTATCAAAATGTACAGTATATTCATTTGCTGTCCATACTGGATACAGAGTGATTCTTTCGCCATCACCTGACTTAAGTCTGCTTATAACCTCACCAGGCTCATACTTCTTCTCGCCGCCTGCTTCAACAGACCAGCCTGCAAATGTATAACCAGGTCTTACAAACTTATTATCCTCTATAGCTGCCTCAGCTGTATACATAAGTGACATTTCTTTCATAGAACCTGTTGTTCCATCACCATAAGGTATAAACTGTACAGTATAGCTGTTTTCCTTCCAGTTAGCTGTATATGTCCTGTCTCCTGTAGAACCTGTTGTTATAACTACTTCTTTACTTGTGCTATCTATGCCTGTTCCACTCCAGCCTGTAAACGTATAACCTTTACGCACTGGTGTCTTAAGTGTAATAACACTGCTGTCAACCTCATAAGTACCTGGGTTATCTGCTTCTCCACCATTCAGATTATACACTATCTTATATACATCTTTACTCCACTTTGCTGTAAGAAGCATATTTTCTGCCGGCATGCGGTCTGGAATATCCTTATCCCAGCCTGTAAATGTGTAACCCTTCTTAACCGGAGCAGCAGGAGCGCTTATAGCTGTATTATAATCCTGTGTTATAGAGTCTATCTTACTTCCACCATCCGTTTTAAAGCTTATAGTAAACTTTGCTATATTCCAGCCTGCAGTATATGTTATATCTTCATCCGGCATAGTTTCTGCTATATCTTTATCCCAGCCTGTAAATATATAACCTTTTCTTACTGGCTGTCCTACAGATAACTTAGTACCATATCTGTACTCATAAACTCCATCATTTTCTCCATTATTATACTTTAGTGTAAGCTTATGTACATTTCTCTTATAGTAGTACTTAACAATCTTTGTACTGTCTGTAACCTTTACGGACTGTTTTTGTGGAGATGTAAAGCCCTTAACATTTTTCACATCAGGAGTGACTGTACTTTCTACATCAGTTGTATAAACCTGTCTGTCTGTAAGCTCATATCCACTTCCATCTGTTTTTTCCATATAATGTTCAACAGTATAATTAACCTTTGACATATCCCACTTTGCATAAAGCGTTATATTCTCTTTAGGCATAACACCATTAAAGCTGTTTGTACACTCCTTATCCGTATACCAGCCAGCAAATGCATAACCATCTCTTACAGGAACCTGTGTAACAACCTTTGTTCCCCACTTAACTGCCTGCTTGTTATTCTCAAGCTTGCCGCCTGTTGTATCATATGTAATATCATATGTACTTCTGTCATAGTATACTTTAAGAACAAGACTGCCATCCGCCTTTACTATACCAGATGGTATATCTTTTACTGTATAACTGCCTTCATCATAATCCGCAGCTGCAGCTGTAACATTCTGTCCTGTTGTTCCCTTTGATATGCCAGCCTTATCTATCACATAGCCGCCATTCTCATCTTCAAGATAATACTTTGTTGTATACACAACATCATCTGATTCTTTCCATATAGCTGTATAGGTCACATCTCTTGCAGGAACTGTATAACTTACTTCTGGTTCCCATCCTGCAAACTCATATCCTGGTCTGTATACGGAAGGTGTCGGCATCTGTGTTCCATATGTATAGCTGCCCTCAGAAACTGTCTCTCCTTCTGATACAAACTTAATATTATACTTGTTTCTTGCATAATAGTAGTTAAATCTTGTGCTTCCATCTGCCTGCACTACATATGATAATACAGGTGGTGTAATAAATCCGCTTCTTTCTGATGGCTGTACTGTTACCGTATCATCAGTCTTTGCAGTTTCTGTACGTATAGATGCCATACTATATACGCCATCTGTACCTTCTACATAGTCAGCAACACTATATGTCATATCTGATGCTTCCCACTTAGCATACACTATTCTATCCTCATTAGGCATAGTATCCGGTATTTCATACTTCTTAGTAAGAGCTTCATCCTCGTACCAGCCTGCGAATGTGTAACCAGTTTTAACCGGATTCTCAGGTTTAGCTACTTCTTTTCCATACTTAGCCACTACTGTGTCTACTATAGAGCCTCCATTAGTCTGGAATGCTATATAATATCCATCTCTTAAGTTATCCCAGTGAAGAGAGATTCTTCTTGTAATAGGTTTAGTATTGAAGGAACCCTTCTGGCTCTTCCATGTTATTATCATCTCTCCGTCCTGCTCTGGTTTATCACCTGGGTCAACAGTTATGACGTTTGTTAATGGATCATATGTAAATGCAGGATTAGTCATTGTAATAGCATAGTATCTGCTGTCATCAGCAAATATCTTGTTGGAATACTCACCATCGTCAAGACCTTCCTTCATATCCAGATACTGCATACTAAAATATGTTTCCGGTATACGCACTGCCTTGATATCACGCTTAAGTTTTATATCCTTATACTCTTCCTGGTCATGTGTGAAATCGCATACATTTTCAACAATACCTACACTGTATAAAGGCCACTGTTTCTCAAAAAGTGTCGGATTATAACTGAATGTTCCTGCCAAAGCCTGTGCTAGGAAATCAACCTGCATATATACGCCTACTTCCATATATATCGCTCCCATAGAGCTGCTGTTTCTTCCCTCTGATGCCGCATACTTAAGCTGATAGTATAGATATCCCCATATCTGTGCGTATCCACCAACCTCTGCCGAAAATCCTACACTGGCAAGCTTCGTTGATATAAGACCAACACTGACACTTAGACGTATACCAGCTCTTATGCCTATAGTTCCTATAGCATATACAGAGAGCTCATACTTTTCTTCACTTAAATCTATAGTATCACTTGTAACATTTTTACTGAATACCATTATGCTGTATACATACCTTTTACCATTCTGATACCAGTATGTCATTCCCATGGATATATTAACATTAGCCGATACTACAAATTCAACATCAAAAGCTACATCAATGATTCCAATAACCCTTACATGTGATGATGTAAGCGACTTCGTGTACAAATCCACCCAGTCAGATTCATTTTCAAGCATATCAGAATATCTCTCGGCAAGACTTTTTGCCACTGATATTTCCTTGTCATCCTCTGAATCATCTTCATTATCATCTTTCTTTAAGTCATTTATATCTTCCAGCCTTGTTGATATATCAGAATTCTCAGAAATATATGTAGTTCCAAGCTCCATCATATTCTTTAATTCTTCTGCTATTTTATTGACTACTATATCAAGCTTTGTTGAATCTTCATCTTCTTCGTCATCGCCTTCTGCTGTTTTTACATCAACATTAAAATTAATGCCTGTATAATCATAAAGATCCAACGAAACTGCAACTCTGTAATCGTCTATATAAGGTATTATATCCTCCCACTTTTTCCATACAGCTTTACCGCTTACATTGATATTCATCTTTACTTCCTGCTCAAACGCAGCAGAAACAACTACCTTCATATTAGAGAACTCAATCTCTACACCAATATCAAGTGCAAGCCTTAATCCACTTATATTATCAAAGTGCTTAAGCTTTGTTGAAAGATCTGCTTTTATATGATCTATGCTTACAGATGGTTTATTATCATCTGCATATGCTGCTATACCATCGTCAACTGACTGCATAGCATAATCATCTTCTTCATCATTGACTGCACTGACACTTATATCAGCCGAAAGTCTGTCTGATAAGTATTCTTTCAGCTCCTGATAAGAATCTGTCATAACAACAGCCTTTGCGACTTCGTTAGCAACACTCTGTGCAAACCCACTATCTGCTGCCTGCTGTTCAACACTTCTTTCAATCTCGTTAACATCCTGGTTCTTTAATATATCATCACCTTTGATGTTGTCTGTCTGATATATATCCATAGCTGCCTGTACTTCTTCCCAGGTAACCATATTGTATAAAATTATATAATCTGTATCTGTTTTAGAAACCTCTGTTATAACTGCATACTGGATATTATCCTCTGTATCACTATATAAAGCCAGATAATCCCCATTATCTATAGTTGTATTTTCACCTAGTGACGGATTATCATCTGTACTGTTAGTATCATTATTATAAGACAGCTTGTCCTGTGCTATCGTGACACTATTGTTATCAGCATCATTGTCTTTATCATCTATCATATTAACAGGAAGTACATCAGGAACGAAAAGTATTTCCTTAGCTGCAAGTCCCCTGTATGAATAACTGCTTCCATCTACCGCAATTATCTCAAAAAATGACACATCATCATCTGAAACTGATGTTGTATCAAGTGAAGGAATAACATTTCCTTCATATACAGCTATCTTATCTCCTAAGCTTAATGTACCCTGTACATATGTAAAACTTCCGGTAACCTTTGTTGAATCTGTTATAGTTCCATCAACACCAACTGTCATGGCAGAAACAGATATATTATCTACTGACTTGCCATCAACCATAAGATTGCTAAGACTGCCTGAACTTATATACTTTATATCCTTATTCAGCCCGGCATTTTTCACCTCTGGCTTATAAACAGTAAAATCGTACTCTCTTATAGTTGTATCATAACCTGTAAAATATAATCTGTCATCATTAAGCTCAAGACGATATGAACTGCCCTGCTGCCAGCCTGTATTGCTTTCTACTGAAAATGTATATTCTCCATCTAAAACAGCCTTTGCAGACACAACTGCTGATGTCTCATCAGACAGGTCACTTGTATTCTTTATTGTTATAAGGCTTCTTACATCATCCTGTGTAAGACTGCCTGTCTTATCAGTTACAGTTATTGAAAAACTATCTGCATCAACATCATAACTTCTTGCAAATGATTCAAGGCTTACAGTCCTTAACTCCTGTGTGTCAGTCCATGCTGCATACAACACTACATCGCTTAACAGCCTGTCCTCTGAGCTTACATAATCTGTACATGTCGAATCATAACACCAGCCAAGAAATACTGCACCTTCCTTTCCAGGTGATGGAAGCTGCGAAAGCTTAGTACCAGCTTCAAATGTCTCTTCCGTCAGTTCTACGCTGCCCTGCTGTTCATCCTTATTCTTTGAATAAAGAGTTCCTCCGTTTGTAACATACTTTATATTATAATTAGTTGTTTCAAAGGATATATCAAATGTAAGACTGTCTGAATATGTACCAGCATACTCCGGTGCCTCTGTTAATCTTACAAAGTACTTACTTGTGTTATCAAGCTTTGTTTTAGAAAGCTCTGATACGATAGAATTATCCACAAGTGCTTCGTTGTTTCCATCAGGATAAAGACCATAATCCAGCATAATATCAGTATATGAAGTATTTTTATTAATAAGCTTCCACTTATTATCTGATGATACTGAAACACTCACCTTATCCTTTTCATATAAACCTCCTGCATGTCCAGAAACCTGTATTTCACCAGTCTCCTTACCAGCTGTATCAACATTCTGAGGTATATCAATATAATAATATCTTTCTATCCATCTGGCATAAAGCACCACTACACCTGTATAATCACCCTGATTAATCTTAGTAACAGGCTCTCCCTCAAACTGTGCATTATCATACCAGCCTCCAAACTCATATCCCTGATTAATTATTTTATCTTTATCAGGAAGTTCCTGAACCGGATAATTCACAGGAGCCTCATATCCACTTACATAGTGGCCTCCATTAAGCTGGTAATCGATTTCCTGTATATCACTGTCGCTTTTTTCCTGTGCATATACAGTCTGACTGCCAAACCCCTGTGCATAATACATCCCCGGTACTGCTGTAATCAGCATTGCCGTACACAAAAGTACACTCAAAAACCTTTTCATATTAACGCCTCCTTATATATTGGTAAATTATATGTATTCATTTAATTCCCGCTTTAACCATCATCTATAAAGATTACAATAAAAGAATAAAAATATATTCCCTGAAAATATATCTCACCCTTATACTTATCTTTGACTTATCTTTGGATAACAGTTCCCTGATACTATGCTTATAATACATAATTAATCCACGTCTGTGGAACAATCTGCATGAATTACAATTTTTTCGACATGAATAATCATTTTTTTCGTTTTATGTGCTCGATTGTATACATATATATAATGTTTTTTATGAATTTAGACACAATTTTGCATTTTTTGATATTTTTACTTGTATATTTCTGACAAAGTGTTAAAATGTAACTATGAATTAAAACGTGAATGGAGGTAAATATTTATTATGGCACAGAGATTTATTCTTAATGGTACATCTTATCATGGAAAGGGGGCTATTAAGGAAATAGCTACAGAAGCTGTTGCAAGGGGATTTAAGAAAGCTTTTGTCTGCTCAGATCCAGACCTTATCAAGTTCGGTGTAACTAAAAAGGTTCTTGATGTACTTGATGAAAACAACTTAGCTTATGAAGTATATTCAGATATCAAGCCTAATCCAACAGTAGAGAATGTAAAGACTGGTGTTCAGGCATTCAAGGATGCCGGTACTGATTATCTTATCGCTATCGGTGGCGGTTCTTCTATGGATACAGCCAAGGCTATCGGCATCATCATCAACAACCCTGAGTTTGCAGATGTTGTAAGTCTTGAAGGTGTTGCTCCTACTAAGAAACCTGCAGTACCTATCATTGCTGTTCCTACTACTGCTGGTACAGCCGCAGAGGTTACTATCAACTACGTTATCACAGATACAAGCAAGAATCGTAAGATGGTATGTGTTGACCCACATGACATTCCTGTTGTTGCAGTAGTTGATCCTGACATGATGTCAAGTATGCCTAAGGGACTTACAGCCGCTACAGGTATGGATGCCCTTACACATGCTATCGAAGGATACATCACAGCTGGTGCATGGGAATTATCCGATATGTTCCATCTTAAAGCTATTGAAATCATTTCTAAGAGCCTTAGAGGTGCTGTTGAAAACACACCTGAGGGAAGAGAAGGCATGGCACTTGGCCAGTATATAGCAGGTATGGGATTCTCTAACGTAGGTCTTGGTATTGTTCATTCCATGGCTCACCCACTTGGTGCTCTCTATGATACACCACACGGTGTTGCTAACGCTATTATCCTTCCAACAGTTATGGAATACAACGCTCCAGCAACTGGTGAGAAATATCGTGATATTGCGAAAGCTATGGGTGTTAAAGGTACAGATGATATGACACAGGAAGAATACAGAAAAGCTGCTGTAGATGCTGTTAAGAAGCTGTCACAGGATGTTGGTATTCCTGCTGATCTTAAAGATATTGTTAAAGAAGAGGATATTCCATTCCTTGCACAGTCAGCTTATGATGATGCATGCAGACCTGGTAACCCAAGAGAAACAAGCGTTGAAGAGATAACAGAGCTTTATAAGAGCCTTATTTAACAGACAACTACTTAAATTTTTTGTTTATCATATTTTACACCTCTAAAAAAGAACCCTGCTATACCGCAGGGTTCTTTTACTATTTACTATTTACTATTCTTAGGATTATAGAACAAATTGCAGATCAGGGTTATAGAACAAAATGTGTTAATAACTTAACCCCATTCTGTAAGCAGTTCTTTAAACACATCAAGCGCTGACTGAACAACATCCGGTTTTTCCATATCTATTCCGCACAGCTTAAGAAGCTCTATAGGATGCATGCTGCAGCCACCTGAAAGGAATTTCCTATATCCTTCCTTAATGTTTTTATCGCCCTTTAATATTCCAGCAGCTATCGCAATAGCAGCAGAATATCCTGTTGCATACTGGTATACATAAAATGGAGTATAAAAATGTGGTATTCTTGCCCACTCGTATGCTATCTCATCATCAATAACACACTCACTTCCAAAATACTTTTCATTAAGCTTTCTGTATACATCACACAGATTGTCAGCAGTAAGGACATTGCCTTCTTCGACCATTTTATGTGCTGTCATCTCGAATTCAGCAAACATTGTCTGTCTGAACAAAGTACCCTTAAACTGCTCAAAATAATGGTTAAGAAGATATTTTCTTCTCTTATCATCTTTGTCATTCTTACAGCTTTCCAACAGATAATTCATAAGAAGTGCTTCATTACATGTAGAGGCAACCTCTGCAACGAATATCTTGTAACCCGCATATATATATGGCTGGTTAGAATTAGAATAGTATGTATGCATTGCGTGACCCATCTCGTGGATAATCGTAAATACATCATCTAATGTTCCAGAAAAATTAAGGAATACATAAGGGTGTGTTCCATATGCACCCCACGAGAATGCTCCTGTTCGCTTTCCTTTATTCTCATATACATCGACCCAGCCTGTTTCAAAGCCTTCTTTAACCTTAGCAACATACTCTTCGCCCATAGGTGCTAAAGCTTCAAGAACCATCTGTCTGGCTTCATCATAAGTAACCTTCCACTCATAGTCCGCTACCATAGGAGCATATATATCATAAAAATGAAGCTCATCAACCCCTAAAGCTTTCTTTCTTATGTCAACATATCTGTGCATGAGATTAAGATTGTCATCTACAGTATTAATGAGATTCTTGTATACATCTACAGGAATAAATGAATCAGACAGATACATATGTAATGTTGATTCATATTTTCTAGCTTCTGCCCTAAATACTGCCTGTTTTACGTTGCCATAAAAGCAGGCTGCAAGCGTATTGATGTGCTGCTTATATTCCTTATAAAGACACTCAAAGGCTTCTTTTCTTACACTTCTTTGCTGGCTCTGCATATATTTTACATATGTTGCGTTAGTCAGCTCAACCTTATTCCCAGATTCATCAATTATACTTCCAAAATGGACATCTGCATTATTAAATTTGGAGAATATCTCATTAGGTACAGACATTACCTGAGATGCTTTTGCAAGAAGAACTTCTTCCTTCTCAGATAACGAATGTTCTTTCTGGCTTAACATATCATCAATCATATGCTTATACAGCTTGAGTCTGTCATCTTTTAAATATTCATAGAGAACATTTTCATCCATACTTAATATTGCAGGCTCAACAAATGCGTACTTTTCTGCACATTTAGCTGCTGCCGCCTGCGCCCTGCCTGACATATCCTGATACATTGAATTAGCTGTATCCTCATAATATCTCATAAAAGCATATACATATAATCTCTCAACAAGATAATCTGTATCATTTAATTCCCTTAATACATTATAAAGATTATCAGCCGACTCAGTTAAAACAGACTGATATTCACAGGGCTCGCCCGCCTGTTTAATAAGCTTCTGGTAATCTTCCTCCCACACATTATCTGATGAGTAGATGTCATTAACTGCCCATTTGAACTCATTATCAATCTCACTTCTTAAAGGTGCTGCCATTATTCTGCCTCCGGTACATAAGCTGACACTGCTATTGCCAATGAACCATATCCAATATGGCAGGCAACACTTAACGAGAGCGGATCCATATGAAAATCATATTCTGGAAATGCTTCTTTTACAGCCTCAGCCCATTCCTTAGCTTCTTCTTCATTACCAGTATATGCAACTTCCATATGAAGCTTCCCTTCAGTTGCATAATCTTTAAATCTGTTCTCACAGTCATCCTTCATAGCTTTAAGCATAATCTTCTTAGCAGAAGCCTTACCTCTTGCCTTAGCAAAAGCATCAAGCTTCTCTCCCTGAATCTGTAATACAGGATTAAGCTTTAACATAGTTCCGATTGCCGCAGCTGCAGGTGTTATCCTTCCACCCTTTTTAAGATACTTAAGTGTCTCAAGAGTAATATATATGCTTGAATCCATCTTGTGTTTCTCAAGTATGTTCTTAATCTCTCCGGCATTCATTCCTTTATCTGCCAAAGCCTTTGCATCTATGACTGACTGGCGCATAGTTACTGATATACGCTGGTTATTGACAACCTGTACTTTGCCATCATAATCACCAGCTACCATAGTTGCTGTCTGACATGTACCGCTAAGTCCACTTGACATAGGTATAAATACAACCTCGTCATTGTCCTTTAACAATTCATCAAAATATTCCTGCAATGTTCCTATAGATGGCTGTGATGTAGATATGTCTGCATCATTTTTCAACTTTTCATAGAATTCTTCCTGTGTAAGATTAATATCCTCAAGGTATTCCACACCATCAATAAAAAAAGGCATAGGTATAACTGTTATACCCACTTCCCTAGCCTGTGCCTGTGTAATACCGCTATTGCTGTCTGTTAATATTGCTACTTTACTCATAAATCGCCCTTTCTATTATTCACATTCCACTTAATATGCTGTGAAACATAGCTGTTTATTCGTATCTGCTTGTAATATAAAACAAATATTAACTATTATTGTACATTATCTTTTAATTTGCTACAATATTTTTCGAATAAAATTTACATCATATTAACAAATTGCGTTACTGTTCAAAATTCAGCCACTATGAACAATAACGAATCAATGTCATCTAAATGCTATACAAATAATAAACAATAACGCCAGCCAAGGGGATCAAACAATGTCAGTAAATCATAAAGCTTGCAGCCTTAAGCACAACAACAATTCAAATATTTATAATAACGCATATGCCGATAATATTACCAATTCTAATATCAGTATAGAAAATGTATTCTCATATGATGATGTATTAAAACTTTCCAGACTATGCGGCTACGAACCATATTTTGACGAATATACAGCAGATGATTTAATACAGCTTGCCGCTTTTTCAAGTGATTCCCACTCTCTTGTCGGCTTTATTTCCTGTTTAAAACCTGAGCTAAATAATACAATAGGCAATATACCAGATAATATAACTATAGAAATCACTGCAATGGTTGCTCCTGAATACAGACGCCAGCATATTTTTATAAGATTATTTCAGGCACTTATTAATACTATTAATACAATCAGTTCTATATCTGATAGTCATAACAACTGCAATAAGAATAGCAAGATTAACAATATTAATATAAGATATATCGCATCTATAAAAGATAATTTCATTGATAGTTCCAATGCTGGCACTATTAATATAAAATATGCCTATAGTGATTATCTTATGTCTCTGCACAACACACAGGAATATACAGAAGCTGCTGCTCTTTCCTCTCTTCCTGATACCTTGGAACTGTTAAAATATGATGACGAATATCAGCTTGTATCAAACGCAACTGACGAGCTTATATCATCAGTTGCATTTGACATCTTCGATACACACATATGTATACATGATGTATGGACTGCTCCTGATATGAGAAAATGCGGTTATGCCAGACATTTATTATCAGAATTCATAAAAGATTGGAAAAATAAAAGCAATTATCATAAACTTCCTCTTATTCTTCATGTTTCAGGCACTAATATACCTGCGGTTAATCTTTATAAATCAGAGGGGTTCACTATTGCTGAGGAGATTAAATACTATACGTTAAATCTTAATAATTTAATATGAGCATAGCAAAATAAGTGTCTATCATATGATTAAAATATAATAGGCACTTATTTATTGCAAATAATCGTATACCTGCACTTTATTTAGTATGCAATATCAAATTAATTTCTTTTAGTTATTTTATCAAGTATTAGCATAAACAGCATTCCAATTCCAATACTACACACTACTATTGCTAATTTTGAATCTGTTTCACAAATACAGATAATCAAACAAATACTTCAACAAAATTACACTTGATACTTAATATTATTTATTTTTCCTGCATAAGAATATAATTAATAATAAAAATATGATTAATAAAATCAAATCCCTAATAATAATTTTATGATATATTATCAATGTATAAGTTACTGATAATATGCACATAAATAACATTATAAACAATATACTTATTAATATTTTAAATTGTTTCATGCTAACCTCCATATTCCTATGCATTACATATATTATTATTTATAAAAAATCTCTTTAATAAAATTAAGCATAGTATTTATACAAGCATTGGTTCTATCAAATTTTATAATTCAATACCTGATTATTTGATATTGTTTATATGCTATCTTGCTGCTATAACATCAGACATATCATACATTCCTGCACTCTTACCTGCAAGGAACTTAGCTGCTTCTATCGCACCCTTAGCGAATACTGACTTAGAATATGCTGTATGAGTGAATTCTATAACTTCATCTTCCCCTGCAAAGATAACATCATGAACACCTACAATAGTACCTCCACGGACTGCACTGATACCTATTTCCTTAGGATCTCTTGCTGCTCTTTCCTGGCTTCTGTCATACTTGTAATAGTAGTCATCACCAAGCACTTCCTTTATGGAATCAGCAAGTGCAAGTGCTGTACCACTTGGTGCATCAACCTTTTTATTATGATGCTTTTCAACTATCTCCACATCAAATCCTGCTGGTGCAAGAATCTTAGTTGCATCCTGTAAAAGCTTCATAAGCATATTAATGCCAAGTGACATATTAGCAGACTTAAGAACTGCTACTTTGCAGGCTGTCTTTCTTACATGTTCAATCTGCTCATCTGTAAGACCTGTTGTACATACTACAACCGGAATCTGCTTTTCCTCACAATAATCAAGAAGTGCATCTTCTGCCTTTGCTGCTGCAAAGTCAATTATGACATCTGCTTCTACATCGCAGTCCTTAACTGATGCAAATACTGGATAATCATTATGTCCATCGTCGAATGGATCAATTCCTGCTACTATCTTACATTCATCATCTTTGCTTACAAGGTCTGTAATAACTCTTCCCATATGTCCATTACAGCCATGCATAATAATTCTTGTCATTATCATAGCCTCCATACATTATTTTCTTTATTATTTCAATGTTTGTGTTCGTACATTTCTTTTATCTGCCAAATTATAGCTTCTTACATTACTTTATAAGTCCATAATTCTTAAGTGCTGTCTTTAACTTATTAAGGTTAGCTTCCTCCATTTCGCAAAGAGGCATTCTGAGTGGTCCTACTTCCATACCCATAAGATTAAGAGCTGTCTTAACTGGAATAGGGTTAACCTCACAGAATAAAGCGTCTACAAGCTCAAGCGCCTCAAACTGTAACTGACGGCTCTTCTCAACATTTCCAGCAAAGAATTCTGCACATATATCATGTGTCTGCTTAGGAGCTACATTAGATAACACTGATATAACACCCTTAGCACCTATTGACATAAGTGGAACTATAAGACCATCCTCGCCAGAATACATATCAAGACATCCTTCTGCAAGCATCATTGTCTTTGATTCCTGTGAAAGATTACCTGTTGCAGCTTTTATAGCTACTATATTATCAACTTCCTTTGCAAGCTTAACTGCTGTTTCTGGAAGTATATTACATCCTGTTCTGCTTGGAACGTTATACATGATAATAGGAAGATCGATTGATTTGGCTATTGTTGTATAGTGTTCTATAAGGCCCTTCTGTGATGCCTTGTTATAATATGGTGTAACTACAAGGCAGGCATCAACACCAGCTGCCTGTGCCTCCTTTGACAGTTCTACTGCTGTCTGTGTACAGTTAGAGCCTGTTCCTGCTACAACTGGAACTCTCTTCTTAACATAATCTGCTGTAAACCTTATAGCTTCAACATGCTCTTTTTCTGTCATTGTTGCAGATTCACCAGTTGTTCCGCAGATAACTATTGCATCTGTTGAATTGTTAATCTGAAAATCAAGAAGCTCTGCAAGCTTATCATAGTTAATCTCTCCATTAGCTTTCATAGGTGTGACAATAGCAACACCTGCACCTGTAAATATTGACATAAATCCTCCATTCCAACGTTTATCCGTTGTATTATTATATTATTTCAATTCTATTCCGGTAGCACCCAAAGCCAGATATAATGAATAAAAGTTTATTTTCATTCATCAGCATTAAAAAAAGCCGGTTCCATGACAGACCGGCTTAAAAGAATCCATTCAAAAAATCAGAAATCCTTGCGTAGCCCTCCATCATATGACATAAACATGTCTATAATGACAGTCATAAGATTATTAATCTTACGCCCAGCAGATAACTTCCCACATAATCTGCTTCGGCACTCTCCCCTTTCGCTGCACATCATATGCTTGGGGACATCAGTACAGTTACTATTGAATCGTGCGACCTCTACTTCGTAGAATTAAAAAGTTAACATGAATATAACACTTGTATATATCATTGTCAACCATTCTGACTTTTTATTTCTTATTTATATATGCTTTGTACATAGTCATACAAAGCTATATTCTATTCTTCATCCTCAACAAGATCTATCTTGCTTACAGACACTTCATAGGCTACTCTCTTTTCAACCTCTTCTTCACCTATTTTCTTTGTATATTCTCTTGACTGTACTCTTCCACATATCTGAAGATGGCTTCCTACTTCAAGACCACCTGCAAATCTTGCATTTCTTCCCCATGCAATACATGGTATGTAATCAGACTTTCCATATGGTCTGTTTACTGCGACAAGAATATCAGCGATTTCTCTTCCAAGCGGTGTCTTTCTATATATAGGTGGTTTACATACATAACCATCAAGAAATATCTGATTTGATTTTGACTGTTCTTCTGGAACTTCGTCATCTTCTATAAATCTTAACTCTCTTACGAAAATAGAAAGTACAAGCTTATTCTTAACACCCTCATGGCGGTTATAAGATCTGAACTGACCTGACACCTCTATTTTTCTTCCTCTGTAGTCTTTAGTGACATCTATAAGTCTTTCACTTATCATAAGTGGAATAATATCCACCATATCACTAAGTCTGTTTACAGATACATTGGCAATATAAAAGCCTTCTCCAAATACTTCGTGGCTGAACGTGAATTCTGATACCACTTCTCCTATGATGCATACCCTGTTGTTTTCAATTACCTTATCAAGCATAAGTATTTCTCCCTTCTTTGACTGCTTCCTGATGATTAATATGATATATAGAAGCAATCATGTGCTTTATTTTTATTCTCCATATGTATATGTTTAATTCAGCTGTAATATTACACATTTTTTTTGAAGAAGTTGTGTACAAATTATTATTTTTTTTTAAATATTATTAAATATGTGGGTTAATAATTACATAGATTATGTTCCAACACCGCTATATTACTACATTTATACAGCTTTATGCAAATTAATATTTTTATTTTTTTTAATGTTTCAGATATTTTTTAAATCTATGTATTTTTTTTAAAACATATAAGTATACCGGTATACTTATATATAATTTCGTGTTATAGTAATGTCCGGTTAATTATGTATCAAATAATATACAATATTTTTAGTATTTATACTATTGTATTTTATAAGCTTTGTGATAGAATATAAAAGTTGCTAATCATAACCAGCTAGTGTATAATATATATTGTTGGTAGATATGATGTATTATTTGATTCATGTAACTATATTTGTTATCTGATACATTTCTTTACGTAAACATAATGTAAAGCTTACACCAGATACACTATAGCTGCAGATTATTAATGAAAGGATACTATAATGAAGACTAAACGCGAAGATATTCGTAATATCGCTATTATTGCCCACGTTGACCATGGTAAAACAACTCTTGTAGATGAACTTCTTAAACAGAGTGGTACTTTCCGTGCTAACCAGGAAGTTGCTGAACGTGTTATGGATTCTAACGATATTGAACGTGAAAGAGGTATTACTATACTCTCAAAGAATACTGCTATTCACTATAAAGACACTAAGATTAATATCATTGATACTCCAGGCCATGCTGATTTTGGCGGTGAGGTTGAACGTGTATTAAAGATGGTTAACGGTGTTGTACTTGTAGTAGATGCATTTGAAGGCGTTATGCCACAGACTAAGTTCGTACTTCAGAAGGCACTTGATTTAAATCTTTCTGTAATTGTATGTATTAACAAGATTGACAGACCAGAAGCAAGACCTACTGAGGTTATAGATGAGATTCTTGAATTATTCATAGATCTTGATGCCAACGAAGAACAGCTTGATTGTCCTTTTATATTTGCATCTGCAAAGTCAGGCTACGCTATGGCTGACATTAACGATGAAAGAAAGGATATGCAGCCTTTATTTGAATGTATTATTAACAACATTCCAGCACCAGAGGGTGATCCTGATGCTGATACCCAGATGCTTATATCTACTATTGATTACAACGAATTCGTTGGACGTATCGGTGTAGGTAAGATTGAGAATGGTAAAATTAAGGTTAATCAGGAGGTGGCTATTGTCAACCACCACGATCCTGATTTAAGAAAGAGAGTCCGTGTAACTAAGCTTTACACATTCAACGGACTTAACAAGGTAGAGGTTAATGAAGCTGGCTTTGGTGACATCGTTGCTGTATCTGGTATTGCAGATCTTAAGATTGGTGATACACTCTGCTCTGTTGAGAACCCTGTTGCTATTCCATTCCAGAAGATATCTGAACCTACTCTTTCTATGGACTTTATGGTAAACGATAGTCCTCTTGCTGGTAAAGAAGGTAAGTTTGTTACATCAAGACATATCCGTGACAGACTTTTCAAGGAGCTTAACACTGATGTAAGCTTAAGAGTAGAAGAAAATCCTGGTTCAGAGAACTCATTCAAGGTATCAGGACGTGGAGAACTTCATCTTTCAGTTCTTATCGAAAACATGCGTCGTGAAGGCTATGAATTCGCGGTAAGTAAGGCAGAAGTTCTTTATCATACAGATGAAAGAGGAAAGAAGCTTGAACCTATGGAACTTGCTTATATCGATGTTCCAGATGAATTCACTGGTTCTGTTATCCAGAAGTTAAGCCAGAGAAAGGGTGAGCTTCTTGGTATGACTCCTATCAACGGAGGATATACAAGACTTCAGTTCTCTATTCCATCTCGTGGTCTTATCGGTTACAGAGGCGAGTTCCTTACTGATACTAAGGGAAATGGTATTATAAACACTTCTTTTGAAGGCTACGAAGAATACAAGGGTGATATATCTTACAGAAAAACTGGTTCGCTTATTGCTTATGAGGATGGCGAAGCTGTTACTTATGGTCTTTTCAACGCACAGGACAGAGGTACTTTATTCATAGGACCTGGCGAAAAGGTATATGCTGGTATGATCATCGGTGAGAACCCAAGAACAGAAGATATTGAAGTTAATGTATGTAAGACAAAGCATCTTACTAACACACGTTCTTCTAGTGCTGACGAAGCATTAAGACTTGTACCACCTAAGATATTAAGTCTTGAACAGGCACTTGATTATATTGATACAGATGAGTTACTTGAGGTAACTCCAACACACTTAAGAATCCGTAAGAAGATTCTTGATTCTACAGCAAGATACAGAGCTAACAAGAAGTAATAAAGTAACATCTAATTTTAAAATATCAGATATCATACATTGCTATAGTGATGTATATCCCCTATCTGATACTATATAAAACTAACACTAACAATTTATAATTATTAATGGAGGTCTACTATGGATAGCGATTTAGGAGCAAAAGTTAAAAAGTTAAGAATTTCTCAGGGATTAACACAGGAAGATGTAGCAAAGGCTCTCGATGTAACACCTGGTTATATCAGTAACGTAGAAAATGGACGTAATCTTATGACATTAAGAATGCTTTCATACTATGCAGAACTTACTGGTGTTTCTCTTGATTATCTTGCTGGCAGTGTTGATAAGAACTACCAGAACACAGCACTTGATAACGAGATTATGCAGTTAGTATCTAAGCTTGATTCTGATACTAAGGAAAAGTTAATTTCTACATTAAGAATCTGGATTAATAACTAATAGTTAACAGTTAAACTAATAATTAATAGTTCAACTAACAGTTATAATCAGCTTATACGTTACAAAAAGCCGTTAACACACTTGATGTTAGACCTATAGGACAAAATGTGTTGATAGAAACCGCCTTCAGCCCTTGAATTTCAAG
>OGOA01000120.1_pt1 | contig 70927 bp, 59 predicted proteins | sample 1573621 | NCBI WGS metagenome assembly OGOA01 (sample SAMEA2581917, study PRJEB24529) | metagenome | biome: Human gut stool | place: China | collected 2011
TTCTACCACAGTAAAAATTTACCATGATAAAATTTGTATAAACAAAATATACATACACATATTAACATTATGATGGAAAATAAATTGTGGTATTATCGAAACAAAAAGGCATTAACATTACAAGAGTTATCAAGACTTAGCGGAATATCCGTTGCGGCTCTAAATAAAATAGAGAATGGAAATACAAAGGATATACTTCTTAGCAATGCTATTACTCTTTCTCACGTTCTTAATGTTGATATATATGAATTATTTTGTATTAAACATTGAGGAGGAAATAAAATGTATTTTAACTTAATATGTGAGGAATTATGTATAACTGGCGGTAAGGTTATACATATTGACACTAATGTTGCAAATCTTGAAGAGGTTCACAAGATAGTAACTAATAATGCTGACAAATATCCTAATAGTAAGTGGGAACTATATCCTATGCAATTAGTGGTATAAGCACAATGAAAATAACAATTAAATATTATTAAAAGAAAGAGCGGTTTCTTCGGAAGCTGCTCTTTTGTTATGTAAAGGAGTGAAAGGAAATAGCACAGAATCCAGGAAAGATTTTTGAACAGTCGATTAAAGATTCTGTCCCCAATACGTGTTGGATTTATCGTTTCAGGGATAATGCAGCATCGTTTGGGAATGGAAATAATACTAGATTTACTAGTAGTAATATTTGTGATTATCTTCTATTTGATGATAATTCAAGGACATTGTATTTACTCGAATTAAAATCAACTCAGTCAACAAGTTTGCCATTATCAATGATTAGAGATAATCAGATTAAATCCCTACAAGAAGCAAGTGAACATAATCTTGTCGCAGGATTTATTTGTAATTTTAGGAACGAAAACAACGACACATTCTTTATAGAAGTCTGTGACTTTGTAAAGATGATGGAGAATATAAATAAGAAGTCGTTCAATATTAACGATTTAAAAAATAATAATGCTATTCAAATAGATAGCAAAAAGAAACGAACTAGATATACATATGACATTCAGAAGTTTGTCAACGAGTCACATTTGTAAAGGAGAAAAAGTAATATGAGACTTTTAGAATTTGTAGAGAGATACAATAACATGGCAAATCAGCAGTTAAAGGATAGATTTGTTAAAGAGAAAATCAAAATCACCCCATACATTTCAATCGTTAAGAAAGATGCCTATGCACAGTTAATCGTAAACAAAACAACGTTTGAGCAGGAAGCTTATGATGATAATGGAGAAACAAAGTATCGCAAAACAGATAAGATTAGAATTAATTCTGTTGCTCAATATATACAGTTTTGTCGTGCCGTAATTGAGTTATATACCGACCTTGAAATTGATGCGGATGACAAAGGGTTTATCAATGGATATGACGCACTTAAATCATCTGGTTTGCTTGATATTTTAATGGTTGGCTCTGATAATGCTTATCCGCTTATTCCTATGAGTGAATTAAATGAGTTCAAGACCATTTTAACAATGAAACAGTCAGATACTCAGTTTAATGAGACAACTACTCAGGCGTTTATTAGCAAACAGATTGGAAGAATCTCTGATTTGGCAAATGCTACTCTCACACCACTTATGGATGTTGTAAGTAAGAAAATTGATAGTTTACCCAATGATGAGTTGAGAAAGATTCTTGATGATTATAAACTTAGCAGTACCGCAAATTTTAAAGAGGTATAAGTATGGAAATTATGAATTTACCAAGAGGTTGTGGTAAGACAACAAATATTATTATTGAAACTGTTAAAACAGGTTATCCAATTATTACGTTGTGTAGAACTATGAAGAGAGATATTGAAAGACGTGCAGAAAAAATCACAAATAAGAAAATAACTGTTTATACAGTTGCAGAATTTTTAGATGATGATTTTTGGTGCGATAAAATTGATAAGAAACCAGAACATGTTTTAATTGATGAACTTCCGTTGGTATTAGAGCAGTTATTGGGCTGTAAATGTGAAATGGCTACCATGACAAGCAAATCTCTCGAAGAATATTATGGACATAGAGATTGGGATAAATAATTGAAATTCAAATTTCTTTTGGAGGATTTATATGATAGGTGGAATATTATACGGACTTCTATGCGGATGGATTCTTACATTATTCAATGTAGATGAAATTTGTATTGAAGTGTTGCAACAAATTATTCCATTTGTATTAACTACTGCACATTACTATTTTGTGTTTGGATTAGTTGGATTGATATATGAATAATACATAATTAATAAAAGAAAAATAGCACCGTATTTCTACAATGCTATTTCCCTTCCATAAACATATCCCCTTCTTTAGTAAATAGATAAATGTTATTTATTTAAGAAGTTACAATTAGCCAAATTGCAATGTCTTTTTAGATAGGATAAAATGTAATGGATTTTGTTTGCTTGTTCTGAATCCAATTATATACACTATATGTAGTGTTGTCAAGAAAGAAAATACTTTCTCTACTTGTTTTATTATACCTCAAGAACATATGTAAATATAGGGTTTACAATTATAGTTTTGTGTAGAAGAAGGTGGCTAATCTTCTTCACGTTCTATCAAATTCACAATTCAAGTAGGTACTTGTATTTTTGTAATATATTTAAATCATATTACTTTTTCTTATTGTCTCTGTAGACTGTATATGCAAATCCTAAGACTGCAACACAGGCAGAAACCAATGAACACGCAAACTCCATTTCAGTTTTTCCTTATCTACCTATACTTACCACAGATATTAGTATGATTATATCATACATACAATAAAATAAAAAGTAATAATTTAATTTTAGGCTCTATGCGTATCACAGCGTATAGAGCTTTTCTTATGGAGAGTGGTGATACTGCTCTCCTATTTTAGTGAATAAATAGTGAAAATTTTGAAGGTGATGAAATGGCAAATATAAGCCCAGAGTTAAAGAAACAGTTACATGCTATTGCACAAAAACAGGCTGAAAAGATAGCAAAGGAATTTGAAGATAAAATGACTGAACATTATAGAAGTGTTCTTGATTGGTATTATGGAGAGCCATATAAGACAAATCCTCCACATTATGATAGAACAAATAATTTGAGAAATTCATATATTCCGTATTTTAAATCAACCAGTTCTAATGTGATTGGTGGAATTGAGATATCTGGTGAAAGTATGGATGATTATAAGCCTGATTTTTCTGGTGAAGATTTATTACGTGGTTTTTTCTTTGTACCAGGTATGCCTTCTGTAACTTGGCATGGTGGTGATTGGCATGGTGGTAGAGGTACTATGACTAAGTTTAGTGCCGCTGAAGAAATGTATAGATTTTATCGCAATACAGTAAAAGATTTTAGGAAGAAATATGAAATATAGGAAGGAGAAATTAAATGGTTGAAGAATTAAAACTTGCCATAAAAATTGATGATGCGACTGTTGAGCAATCACTATTGAAACAGTTTGCTAATGCACAAAAAATGGCTGACAAGGTTGTTCTTGATTTCAAAAATGTAAACTTCGATGATAAACAGATTGAAGCTAAATTTAAGGAAATGCAGAAGAAGGCAGGTCAGAATCCGATTGATTTAAGCATTAGTGGTAATACACTTGATATGCTTGGTCAAATTGATAAAAGACTTACTGAGATTTTCAGTATTGGAAAAGGAAAATCATTCATTGACTCCTCTTCTACTGTTGCTGATATAGGTAAGATAGAGAATAAAATAAATGAACTAAACAAGAAGTATGAAGAAGCTCAAAAAAAATTATCATCTATCGGTTCAGGTAATATTTCTGGTAAAGATGTAAATCTTGTAGACAATAAAGAATTTCAGAAATTATCACAAGAAGTATCTGAGTTAAAAAATCAGTTTGATGATTTAAAGACTCATATGCAGTTACTTGATGATTATACTGTTCCTACTGATAGATTTTTTGAATTGCAGTCTCAGGTAGAAACTACAACTGTTAAAGTTTCTGATTTAGTAGAAGAATTTACAAAGTTATCAAATGCACAGAAAGCACTCTCCTCTACTCCACAAGAATCGAATATTTCATCTGATTCTACTTCTTTGATTAATGATCAGAATAATTATCAAAAAGAATTATCTGAAACAAAAAAGCTTACAGATGATAATGTTTCTAGTATGTTTGAGTTTATTAAATTATGTCAGGAACAAGCTAAAGCATTAGGCGAAACAAACGAAGAATTAAAAGAAAGAGCTGCATATTTTAAAGATGAAAAAATATCTGGTGGAGTATCTATTGGAACACATTACGTTGGAAATCATGATAATAGCGATATAAATGGTGCAAATTCTGATTTGCATTCTCATTTTAGTAAATACGCTTCTTTTAGTGAAAATGATTTATTCAATTTAAAAGATACCATAAAGAATTTTATGGTAATGGGAACTGACGAATTAACGCATTTTGATACAAGTGGTTTAAGCAATGATTTACTAGAACAAATATGGTTACGTTACGATGCAGCAATAAAGGAATTAAACCAACAATACTTTGACAATTTAAACATAAAAAATAATTTAAAATTTACAGATATTGAGGATATTCCAGAACGTATACTTGATAAGGCATTTGAATTTGCGGAAAATCAGTCAAATATTGATTATGATTATGATAAATATGATGTTTTCTATAATAACCAAATTGAAAAAATTCGTCAAAAATTATTAGAAGGTGCTTCACTAAACGACATTACTAATTCTATTTCTGATGATATTAAATCATTTGATATTAATGGTGTAGAATCTGAAATTAAAATATTTCAAGAAAAATTCACAGAAGGTATTAGAGGATATTTAACTAATATTCTATTGGAAAATGACATATTCAATCCAGATAAAATGCTTGGAATGCAAGATTATAATATTGCCAGAAATAATTCTTTAAAATCTGTATTGGAGGAACTCAATGTTGACCCTGACAGATTAAAAACTATTGATATTTCAAATCTTGAGGAAGGATATTCTTCATTATTAAAGATATTAGGATTAGTTGTAGATAAGCAAAAGGAAGTTGTTTCTGCTACTACTACAGACCAAACGAAAGACGCATTTCCTAATGCCGATTCTACTGCTTCTGTTGAGAAAGTTGCTGATGGATTCAAGGAAGTTAAGCAGGAAACAGAAAAAGCTACTGAATCTGCAAAAGAATATGGAAAAATTCTTTCGCAAGTTGGTCTAGTTAGTAAAAAATATAATGATAAGGGTGAACAAATCCCTAGTCAATATTCTTATACAAGACAAACAGGCGAAAACCAAGTTCAGACAATTACTGTCAAATTTGAAAAAGATAAAGAATCAGGAGAAATTGTCGAAAGGGAAATAATCGGTGAATATATTACAGGTTTTCAAGCTCTTGAAAAAGAAATAGATAAAGCTGATAAAAAGATATTCGATTTAAAGAAAAGTCTTGAATCTAATAAAATTAAACTTGGTGAGAACTATGACACTTCTGCTCTTGATAAATTGATTGAAGATACTGAAAACGATGCTAATATGCTTTATGAAGCTTTGAGGAAAGTATATAGCGAACAGTCTGAGTATGAATATTCAATTGCTCAATATGACGATGAACGTGCAAAAAAGCAAACTAGTTATAACACTCAATTAGAAAATACGAAAAAGATTGAGGAAGCAAGAGCAAAAAATGCTTCTGATAAAAAAGACGAAAGTGCTGAGAAGAAGCGTCAGGACAATATTACTCAAACCAATCGGCTGCTAAATAAACAGCAGATCTTAATTGATGAAATTGAGAAAACTTATAAGAGAACTCCAGATAATCCGATTGATAAAGCTGTTGATGATACAAAAGATTTGGATAAGCTTGCGGAAAAGAAGGCTGCCATTAAAGGAAAAATTGATTCAGTTTATAAAAAGGGTAGAAATTCAACAAATGAAAAAACTTTTCTTGAAATTGAACAATTAATTTCTGAATATAAACAACTTGCAGCAGCTAAACTTAAAGCTAATAATCCTTCAAAGCAGGAACTTGGTGGACAGAAATTATATGTTTTACTGTCTCAACAGGTAGCCCAATACAATCAATTAATTGCAAAAGCTGAAAAATACGGAAATGCTACCGCTGATATTGTTCAAAAATTAAAGGATCAAAGGGATGTTATTGCTGAAATTAATTCCGATGGTATTTATACTGCGAAAAGTGGTTTGAAAGCTGAGGACTACTATTCTGCTAGAGATAATTATAAGAAAAGTAAGGCTGAATTTACTTCTTATGAACAGGTAGCAAAAGTTAATAACGTTATAAGCGAGACTAAATCATTATTAAATTCATTGAAAGTTCCTAATGAGTTTAAAGGAAGTTTTTCTACATTAGAATCTGAAGCAAAACGACTTAACAATGAGTTTAGTTCAGGTAAAATTTCTGTCACAAAATATGCCGATAGTGTCAAAAAGGCTTTTAGTGATTATAAAACACCAATAGATAACAAAGTTAAAGAGACTTGGGATGATATTACTAATTCTCTTAATAGATATGCTACTCTTCAGAAAAGAATTGCAAGTAATAATGCACTTTCAACAGACGCAGAGGAAGCAGAAAAACTTAAGAGTCATATTGACGATCTAAAAGAAGATGACATTCTTTCAAAAGATAAACTCAATATCGTTGACGAAAAATTGCAACAGATAAATCAAACTGTTACAGATTTAAAAGCAAAGCTCAAAGAATCTACTCTTGATTCTTTACAAGGTTCTATTGATAAGTATCAGAAAATCTATAATCAAAGAAGCACCTATTCTTCCGATTTTACTCCAAGTGAACAATATACAAAAAACTTAACTGGGCTAAATACAGCAATTGGAAATTTAGTAGAGTATAGAAACACATTAAAAAATGTTAGTGAAGTTACCGTAGAACAAGAAACTCATTTAAAAGGATTGGTTGCGGCATGTGAAAAAGCTTCTGATTCTTTTAAGTCACTTTCTGCCTCCGAAAAAGGTGCAAGTCAAATTGCTGTTGATAAATTAGTTCAGAGAATTAATAAAGATTTAGATGAGTGTACAAATTACTCTAAGGAAGCAAAACTTGGATTAAGAGCATTACGTGACGAATTAGAGTCTGCTAATCCAAGAAATCTGAAAGAGATTACATCTGAAATCATTAATATTGAAAATGCGGAAATCAAAGCTGGTCGTGCTGGTAGAAGTTTCTTTGATACATTAAAGAATAGTGGATTCCATCAATTAGCCGCTCAGATGGCAGGAATGTTCGGATTTTATGATGTTATTAATCTGGGTAAAGAAGGTTTTAATGTTGCAAGAGAACTTAATACTGCCCTCACAGAAATGCGAAAAGTATCTGATGAATCTATTCAGACATTAAAAGATTATCAGAAAGAATCTTTTAATACAGCCGATGCTATAGCCACTACTGGTTTACAAATGCAAAATTCAATCGCAGATTGGCAAAGGCTTGGATACAGCATAAAGGAAGCAAATGAACTCGCTAAAAACTCTAATATCTATAAAAACGTTGGAGACATGGATATTTCAACAGCAACAGAACATATGGTATCTTCTGTTCAGGCTTGGAAGAGTGAATTCAATGATGATGCAGTAAAAACTTCCGAAGAAGTAATGAACCGATATAACAAGATTGGAAACGAGTTTGCAATTAGTTCTGCTGATATTGGTGAAGCAATGGAGACTTCTTCTGCTGCTTTAAAAGCTGGTGGAAATGATTTAAATGAAGCTCTTGGAATAATTACCGCTGGTAATATAATCCAGCAGGATGCGTCTACCACTTCAAGTGCTATGAAAATTTTAAGCTTACGCATAAGAGGCGCAAAAGCAGATCTTGAGAGCATGGGCGAGTCAACAGATGACTTAGCTGATTCGACTTCAAAATTGAGAGAAGAAATAAAAGGTCTTACTGGTGTAGATATAATGGCAGATGAAGACACTTTTAAAAGCACCGCAGAAATTATCAAAGAAATCGGAGCTGTCTGGAATCAGTTATCCGATGTTTCACAAGCTGCCACCCTGGAGAAATTAGCAGGAAAAAATAGAGCTTCTACCGTTGCAGGGCTTATCGAAAACTATGAAACCATTGATAAGGTTATAGAGGCTGCGTCAAATGCAGATAATTCAGCTCTTGATGAAAATCAGAAGATTATTGAATCAATAGATGGACGTATTCAACAACTCTCCAACCGTGTACAGGAATTTTGGTATAATTTGGTTGATGATTCCGTAGTTAAGAGTGCTGTATCTGCTCTAACCACTATCGTTGAAGGTGGTACAAAGTTAATAGATACTTTTGATACTCTCCCTACCTTATTAGCTGCTATTGGAGCAGGTCTTAGTTTTAAAAACATCGGTAAATGTTACGTGAGTGCGTAATTTTTCAAATCATTGTTATTGTTTTGAATATGCCCACCTAACTCAAGACAACAATCAAGAGTTGGGAAGATTAGGTCTAGTCAACCTATAGATGTTTCAAAATAAATCGTAATTGTGAGTTGCTATCTCACAGTGCTGGGAAGAAATAAAATATACCGTATATATAAAATAACACACTACAACGTGGCTAGAAATGGCGAGCGTGAATGTATTCCGAAAGGATGTTGGTAACAACAAGAAAAGTCAAATCCAGAAATGGAGGTTATTTGGGTATATGGGGAAACCCTAAGTATCATGTCCTTAATGGACTAAATCGGCAATCAGCAACGGATTCTACTGTAATAGAGAATATTATAGTGGAGGTGTTCAGAGAGTCTAAACGATTTTGAGTTATTACAAAATAGCTTGTAAAAGGGACTCCATGCGTAGTTATCGCACTACTCTCGTGACTGAGATATAAAAGCGTAAAAGAGCGTTGCTGCTCTCACCCTATTAAATAGCGCATTGTCAATAGGATAACAGTAGGGTTCGTGTGTACCGTAAGTTTGAAGAAACACACAAAACCAAGAAATCGAGATTTCTTGACTTATAAAAAGAGAATAATAAAATAGGACTGTCGTGAGACAGCCCTACCATTGGAATAAAAGGAGAATAAATATACAAATGAAGAACATTAACGATGAAGATTAATATTGATATTCTTAGAAGTCATTTCTGCTAGACTTCCAGTTTTGGAATCACTGTAATCTTTGCAGATTTTAGCGATGTAACATTTGCCAATAATCGAAGCTATGTGGCATATTACATAACATATTCCAAGAACTATAGAGCTAATTATTTCAGCATATAACATATTCAATATGTATTTTCACCTCCCTTCTTAGTAAGAATATAAATAAGTAGGGAATATTCTTTTAGCCCAGAAAGGGCAGATATTTATTCCGACTGCCATATGATATAGATATTGGGGCAACTTTCGGGAATAGAATAATATGGCACATTCTATGAAGCTTACCAATATCTATATTTTACCATTGTATTAAATTAAATACAATCAGAACATGAGTTTTGTCGATTAATAAATTATATTTTTTAAAAAATTGACACTAATGACGTTTACAAAATTTACAAATTATGCTATCTTCAAAACATGAAAATTTTCATTTTTAAAAAGAAACCATCAGAAATCCCATTAGCTTTAGCTCGTGGGTAGCTCACTTGTTTTTGCTCCTTTTATAATTAAAATAAATTGTATATAGTAAGTAACGAATAATTATCACGCTATTCTTGTAAATCTTCCAGTAAATCTATTATTGCTTTCTTTCTTTGATTTATAATTAAATTAAACAATTTATTTATCTGAGATTCTCTATAATTTATAGGAATGTATTCACCGTTATTATTTAATAGTAAATAATAATTGTATCCAAAATATCCTTCATCGGTATAAATAAATATAATTTTTTTGTCTTTAATTTGGGTTGTATATGTAATATATGAATCAAAAAATTTTTTATGAATAATATTTAATGGATCATTTTTAAGTTTAGAATACGATATTTTCTCCCATTCTATTTCATATTTAATAGTTTTAGATATAATTAATTCAATAATAGAATTATTATCGCTACTACTCCTGCTATTATCTATCCCTAGTAAATAATCAGTAGATACATTTAATATCTGAGAAATTTTAATTAGTGAAGTGATACTTTTAGGAAGTTCATTCTTCCACCTACTTATTGCCCCTTTTGATAAATCTGATTGAATTTCTAAGTCAGAGAGCTTTATTTGTTCTTCTTTACAAAGCATTTTTATGGTTTGAACTATATTATTATTTGGATTATTCATATATCCCCCTACCATTATTTTTATTGAAGAATTTTTCAATTTTATATCTAATATGAATAAAATTCTTGAAAAATTTTTCAATTTTTATTATATCATATATAATGCACAAAATCTATTAGAATATATGTTCTGATAGAAATATGTCAATTATTGGTATATAATGAAAATATTAAATACTAATGATTGGAGAATATACGATATGAAGAGAAAAGGACATAAACGGTATGGCATAAATAAAGGAACTACTATGTTAACGATCATTTTAATGGTGCTGTGTTTATTAGGACAATTTATATGTGGTTTTATGAGTATACACGATGATATGTCAGCCGAGAAAATAGCAATATATAAAACAATAAAAGATGTATTATTAGTTATTGTTTCTGTGACCGGCGTAAATTTATTTTCCAGTATATTAATAGAAAATAATTGCAAGAATAATTATTTATCTAACATAATGAATAACGATATAATTTCTTCGCCTGAATTTTATAATAATATGAGCGAAATCAATAAAACAAAAGTATGTGATGCATTAGGAAGATCACTATTTTTCAATTATGAAATAACCCATGAAATGTACAAGTGTATTCGAAATAAACTAAAAGAAAATTTAGGTGAATATTATTATACTAAATGTTCGTATACGGTCACATGTAATATTTATGATAATTATATTGAAAAAGAAGTAACACGTACCACAAGAATACGTTCATATGAGAATGTACAAAAACAAAAAAGATTTCATATTAGTAGTTTTGGTTCTAAAAAGATTGATGGTTTTAAACAATATGAAATTAAATCACTTGAAATCAATGGACAAAAAATTAACAAAGATGATATTGATGAAATTATTACAAAAAATCAAGGAAACTTAGACGAGCAAAATGGTTATAAATATTTTGTAGAATATGCTTACAAAAGGGATTTGTGTCTTAATCAGCATCAAGATACAGTTATTACCTTAAAATATATTACAAGAACTACTAATGATGATCGGATGTCAACTTTTAGAGTCGGATGTCCATGTAAAAATTTTAATTTGGTTTATACAATACAGCAACCTGAAAAATATAGAATTGCTGTAAGTGCATATGGTTTTTTAGATGATGCAGATAATTCAAATAATACTTCGTCCCAATCGGATATAACAATTACATTTAATGATTGGATATATAAATTTGACGGGGTAACAGTTGTTATGTTCGACAAATAATAGTTGCTTTTATTGTTATAAAATGTTAATATAAATATAGATGTATGACTTAAAAGGAGGATAACATAATGAGAAAAACACCAGTATACGAGGATATTCACACAGCTTAACACGCAATTTTCTAATTAACTAACTCAAGAAGAGCAGGACTAATCTCCTGCTCTTTTTCTCACTACTCTTCTATCGTATCCCACTTGGACGGAATAACCTATATTAATATGTAAAAAGGGATATAATGCAACATCGGAAGCAATCAAAAAGCTCATTCAAGATTCCTTATCACATAATAATTCACAAAGTGTATTTTCCATCATTCCTATTGCGACCTGAACGGCTACAGTTGTCGATAGAAGATATACACTAAACTGCTTAACGTTCTTATCTTGCTCATTCATATGTTCAACGTTATTGATAATTTGTTCTGTCAATTCAATTGATATATCTTCCACTACATTTAAAATATTTTTATAGAGTATTCTATCAATTTGTTCCTTGGTAATTTTATTCATATCTATCATCCCCTCATTCGCATAAGATAACTATATATTATCATTAATATATCTGAACCGATAGGTTGAACATAAGTTTTGTAAAAAATTGCTAAAATTAAAAATCACTCTTACAAGCATTACAATATCATTGTTTATTGATTTAAAAAGAGAAAATATAAATAGAAGCCCATAGCTATGAACTATGAGCTTCCACCTACTACTCTCCTACTCTCCTGATAAATCGACAATTGGCTAAGATGATGTTTCTATCTTTCAGATGTTATTGTTACTTTATCTAATATGCTTATAGACGTATGCTTTGGTTTGTTGTTATATACCTTGTACACGACATGCCCAATGACAAACCAGGGCGTTTGTCCAATAAGTGCCAAAATGATGTTGGGAATTTCTGACATCTCATTCCTCCTTTCTGTAAGAATAAAAATTACATAACAGTTGGAAATTGATGCAGAGAATTCTGCTATGAAGTTTTAGATTTTCCAAGAGGTGATTCGCCTTACCTTTCTTACTCTCGGTATGGTTACGATTAATAAGTTGCATGACAGAACTGCATACGAGGTCGTAGTGTGCTTACGACCATATCCTGTCATGTAGTATTTTATCACTTATTGGGAGATTTTGGCAGTCGGAACGTATGTTTAGGTGATTTCCTATTTTTCTAATTGCAATTTAAAATAAAAGAGCAGACTTTCATCTACTCTTAGATTGGTGGTGATAAATACGAATATTGATTTAACAAAACTTATTCCTCAACTGAACTTACAAAACCTATCTGACGTTTCGGAATTTCTATCTCAGGTTTCGGCACAACTATTAAAAGAAAATTCAGTTGTTGTACATGCTGTATCAATTCCAACGGTTTGCCAGATGTGTCCTCTCCGTGGAAACAGACCAAGTTGTAACCAATGTAACAGATTTCTTTAACAAATGAAAACGAGGTAAAAAATAATGAAAGAAAAAGAAAAAACCTTATATCAAGGCGAATTAAAAAATTATAATGGTGACGAACAAGATAAAATGCGTAAAGATATTTTACAGTACATCAAAGAAAAAGGCTTGACCGTAAGCCAAGCCACTGATTTATTAACTTGTGTTATAAACATGATGTCAGATTATGCAACATTAATCTCTATTGCCGATTATGAAAAACTAACAGGTAGAGATGTATTTGCTAATCCTGATTCATAAAATCAATTCCTGCAAATGTGATTCCAAGGATATCACTTGTTGATGATTGAATCATTTTCTGCTGGAAGTTTATATTTGCATTAATAAGTCCGTTGTAATAGCATTGAAGGAAGTTGTATGCAATCTCTTCGATTGTATATTTTCCTTCTTTGGACATTTGCTCAAGTATCATTGATACATTAAGTGTGCTTACGGTAATGTTGTGAAATGCCATATCATCAACTTTGACTTTTGTATTTTCTGAAACAAATTTTAAAATAGCTTTCATACATTCTTTATTTGGTATCATAGTAAAATTCCTCTCTTGTACATTTATTTGATAGGAATATTTTACCACTAATTGCCAATGATTAACAGTCTGAACAATACATAGTATTTAATAAACCAACATCTATGCAGCTCTCGCCACAGGCTATCGACCTCTTACTCTATCTGCATGGGTAAGAGCGATAGTGTTCGCACACGTACTCGATTCTGCCGAATCTCATACGCTTATACGCACGAACATGAACCAACTTTAAAAAATCGTAGTTATGCACTCAAATCACCTCCTCAAAGGCGAGAAGATGTTGGCTTATTAAATACTATGTATAATATTTTTATTTCTTTTTTACTAAGTTTTCAGCTTTTTCTGTAGCAAAGTCAATTTCGATAATATGAATAAGAACATCTATAAAAGACTTTAAATCCTCTATATCATATTCTGGATTTTTGCGGAAATAATGTGTTTCATCATTTCCAATCCATATTGATGCTTTTGAAATAGTTTTCATTCTATCGTCAAGTTTATTGACACAATTGCCAAGATCCATTTTGATAATAGTATCTTTATCTTGATGTTTCATTTTTATAAGGTAGTCTTTTATCAAATATTCCAAAGCTTTTCTGTAACCAATTCCTGCAAGACCATAAATTTGTATATTGGTTTCGGCAACTGAAGCCTGATTATATAATGAAACAAATGTTGGAGATAACTCATTTATGTTATCAGAAAACGAAATCTCTTTTGCTTTTTTGGGAAAGACACTATCCAATCGCAAATCTGATATTCCTCTATTGCTAATGTATCTTGCCGTATATATTGAGTGACAACTTGTGCAATATAATGCAGTATATGTATAAATTGTATGTGGCAAATCAGAATGAGGAATTGCAAATCCTTCTAAAAATGTTGGACTTGTCGCAATTCCACAGCAAGGGCATTTCCCGACTTCTTCTACTTCTATTTCAATTAGGTCAGAAGGTTCGTTTTGGGTAAGTTTTCCATTATAATGAACTTTATATTTTTGTTTCATTAGTATCACACCTATCTATAAGTATTATGGTATATTTTACCATATTCTATACAAAAGGCATAGTCGGAACGTTAGTTCTTTTCCTAGAAGTCACTTTCACAATGATTACAATGCCATTGCTTGCCTATCTTCTTACTTGCTAATCCAAAGAATCCTGTGGACACCATTCTATTTATTGTACCGATTTTAAATGTGTTCATTGAATGACAATATTTATTTCAAAGAAAGGAGTCAATATGTCTAAAGAAACAAAACAACAAATATTTTTCCAAGGTATAGGAACTATCTTAGGATATTATGTTGGGATTACTATTTTGCGTGTATTAGGGATAGTATAAAAATTAAAATGTCTTTCCAATGTTCTATTATCAAAACAAGTAAGGCAAACCCAAACGAAATAAGTGCAGTTTTCCAATCTTTATTACCCAACTTATTCTCGGCAACTACTCTTTTCTCAGTTTCTTCTTTTAAATCAGACTTCAGTTCTTTTATATATAAATTTTGAGAAGATATTTTATCATTTGCTTGTTTAAGTTGTATATTTGAATAGTCCAACTGTTCAGATAATTCATCAATCTTACTGTTGGTAGTTTTTAGTTCTGTTACTACTGGATTTTCAAAATCTGGAATATTATTTTGTTTTAGATTTTTATATGTCTGTTCCTTTATTTGGCTGGCTGCATAATTCTGATATTCTGGTAAATTTATCATTTCAGAAGCATTTTGCATTTGCTCATCTGACAATAATGGTTTAACAGGTGTTAAGATTTTGCCATCAGCGAGTTTAATTTCTTTTGTGTCCATAGTGCTCCACTTTTTCACATTATATGGATAATTATATACCATAATATTCCATATGGCTACAGAGAAACATACGTTTACCAAGTATAACCGCAATTATTGCACTTAAAAGTCTTGTTAATCTTCTTACTAAAGATACCGAAAACCCATATTGATGCCCCACGTTCTACTCCACCCATCTTACGGACATTAGTTGATCCGCAGGTAGGACATTTAGGCACTCTACTCTATTTCATGAAATTCATATGTATATGGCAAATCAATCTCTCCATATTTATTAATGTGTCTAATTTGTTCATCAAGAATTTCTGATTTACTGAAATCATAATATAAATATGCTTTAGCCATTGCCGTAATTTCTATATCAAAACATTGGCATTCAAGCAATACATGAAATATGTCATCTTCGGAAATTTCTATATTATATTCATATTTTAATTCATTAGTTACACAGTGAGTTTTATGTTTATATTCGGTACACATAACAACAAATATCTTATCTACAAGAGAAAGATCTTCAAAATTTACGTTGTTTAACTTGTTTTCCAGATATAGATAGTCTTTTGCAATTATATCATTTAAAAAATTATGCGTTATCAAATAAGCTATGCTTTAATATGAAATACTACGCTTCATGGTTATCTCCTATTTTTATTATTTTGATTTTACTGAATCAATAAGTTTCTGAGCACACTGATTGTACCATTTTGTATAGTCAATATCATCACTTTTATTATTCAGATTATATTTTTTACAAAGATAATTGTAATATTGTTCATAAGTATCATAATTTGTTTGTGATTTAGTGTATTCGTCTAAGTATTCTATTTTATTATATTGATAATTATATAGAAGGATATTATTATTGGTTATATTATTAAGTTGCTCTGCGATATATTCACGATCACCAATAGTAATAATTGAAGGGTTTTTTATATTCTTTAATTTATTCTTAATATTCTTTTCTGAATCTACAATAGAATCGACATATTTTTCAATGTCTTGCTTTTGTTCTATAGCTTTCTTTTCTTGATTAGATGAATAAAACGCAAAACCAATTCCTATAATAAACAGGACACCAAGACACGATAAATAAATTTTATATTTTTTTGATAACTTCTCCATAATATGCAAAAACTCCTTTTTATTTAATAATACCATTATTTTTCTATAATAACAAGTCTTCAAACAACTTGTAAAAATAAATATAGTATGATGTTCAAAACATATGACAATGATATTGACGGTATTACAAATAAACTAGGTTTCAGTAAACGAAGCTTTGCGGAATGGGGAGAACAAGTTTCAAAAGCCTTCGCTGAATCAGAAGGCAAAATGAATAAATTCAAAAATACAATGAATGCAGCCTTTGTACCTCAGACTGGTAAGAATAATGCATTGATTGAAGAATTTAATGATTTTATATTTTTGATGAATGATGAAGGGCTTACAGCGAAAGAAACAGCAGAAATTTTAGGCAACGATTTAAGTCCCGAAATTCAAAGATATGTCAAAAATTCCAAAGACGGAAAAATAACGACTGATGGATTCAAAAATTCTATTGGTGAAATGTCGATAGGTGCGAAAGCTGGAAAAATTGCGTTACAGGGATTAGTTTTAGTGGGAAATGCTCTTGCAATGGCATTTGCTTCATGGGTTGCAACAGAAATTATTTCATGGATCAACAATTTGGCACATGCAGAAGAAAACGCTAGAAAACGCTCCGAAGAATTAACTTCTTCATATGAGACTGAAAAAAAAGATATTGATGATAGTATTGCAAAATATAAAGAACTCTCAGAAAAATTAAACGATACATCTTTATCCACAAGTGAAGTAAAATCTATTAAGGAACAGCTTTTAAGTGTTCAAGACCAATTAAATGAAAAATATGGTGCAGAAGCTACACAAATTGATTTAGTTAATGGCAAATACGATGAACAAATTGAAAAATTAGATAAACTTTCTAAGAAAAAAGCAGGTGATTATGTTGCTGAAAATTATAATGATATTAAAGCAGATCAAAAATATGTATCGGAAGAATTTAATGTAAATAAATCATTAGGATTTAAAGGTAATCAATCAAAACCTGATGATTATACTAATGCCGGATTTGATTTAAAGAAATATCTTGATAGATATGATAAATTAGACGCAAAAGTAGTCAATCCTGATGGTCAATATGGAATGAGTGGTACTGTTAATCTTGTTACTAATGGTACTCGTCAAGAAGTATATGATCAAATAACTGCTTTATTTAACGATCTATCTAATGACTTTGGTAACTCAAACGAGGGTGTTAATGCTTTTAAATCTACGTTAAATGATATCTTAAAAAGTTCATTTGATACAAATGAATTAGCCGCCGCAAATGATAGAATTAAGAAATATGCAGAGGCAGAAATACTTTCCAATGACGATGCTTCGACATCTTACAATAACCTTGTTGACGCTGTAGATAATTATAATACCGCTCTATCGTCTGGGAAAGGTGTAGATGATGCAAAAAGTAAATTAGTAGAAGCGAAAAAAGCTGCTCAGGAATCTACTAATGAAATATCTAATTCTGGTAAGGTTTTACAAGATGTATATAATTCATTAAGTAATGAAGCACCGATTGAGTTTCAAGTAGAAATTGGAAAAAATGTTGACAAAGACTTAAAACAATCTTACGAAGATACAATCAATCGTTTCAAATCCGATGTCTCAGATTCATCTTCTAAAGAATTAGACTCTCTCAACAAACAGCTTGACGAACAGACACAAAAATTAAACGAAGCAAACGAAAACCTCCAAAAAGAATATGATAAGATTTCTAAGTGGGAATTGGATGATTATGCCGACCAAATCAAGAATGGCACTCTTCCATCACAGTTTGGCAATGTTGATATGGATAACCGTCAGATTATTGATTGGAATATTGATAATATCGAAAAATGGAAAGATGCTTTACAAGATATAAAATACTATGATGATGATGGAAATTTTATTGATTCATATTACGACCAATTAAAAGAAAGTGCCGAAAATGGCGAAAGTTGTATAGATAGTGTATTTGGAGATATGATAGATCATATCGAAGGATATGGCGATATTACTGCTCTCGCATTTTCTCATGTTGTTAACAATGATGATGGTACATTTGAATTCTTAGGTCAAAAGACTGCTGAAGAATATTTATATGGTATTCTTGATGTCGCAAAACAAGATGGAGACATGTCTATTGATCATATCTTAGAACTTGACAAAAAGGGATTTGAAAATGCAGAAGTATATGACGCTCAAGGTAAGGTTATAGGCGAAACATATATTCATGGAATCATTTCTGGATTTAATGAAAATGCCGCAGACATTAGTTCTTTAACACATTTTGCAGGTAAAGATGGTGCTATCCAAATTGCCCAATCTGATATTGATACCTATAACAAACAGATTGAAGAAACGAAAAAGAAAATCGAAGAAGTCTCAAAAGAATTTGATGATTCTCAAAAGATTAAAGATTTCTTTGATACAGAAGGTATTAATACTGATGAAGAAATTAACGAGTTTAATAAGGTAACTGAGGATATTAATAGAGCTGATGAAGCTATTCAGAAATGGAATGAACATAAAAAAGAAAGTGCTACCAATTCTTCTTTCACCAAAGACCCTACTTCTCTTCTCACCGAATCAGATAATAAATCTAAAACAGCTAATCTTGCAGACCTTAAATCAGAAGCCGACACATTAAAATCTCTTCAAAAAGAATTAGAAGACACCGGTGTTATCGGCGTTGATTCAATGCAGAAAATCATCAAACAGTATCCAGAAGCCAAGGAAGCCCTCTATGATTACATGACAGGTGTAAAAAATGAAGCTGAGTTATTTGCAGACCTTGAAAATATCTATAATGACGATAAAAACCAATATATAAACTCAATGGTTGAACAAAACCAAGCAAATGAAGATTTCTTTGCTTCTCTTAAAGCCAAATATCCTGAGATAGTTACAGAAATGCAAAATCTTGTCGATCAGACAAACGCATTATTAGATCAACAGAAAGAAAATTATATCAATTCTATTGTATCTGAGGAAGAGAGTTGTCAAGCATTTCTTAACTTTATCAGAGAAACATATCCTGAGCTTTATGCACAATTGTCTGAAATTTATGGCAATGATGAAGAAAATTTTATAAGACATATTATTTCAGAAAATGAAACTAATCAAGAATTTATTGATGCGTTATCAAAATTATATCCAGCTTTAGCTAATAATCTTGCAACCACTTATGGGAATGATGTTAATAACTGGACTTCTATGGAACAAGCGAAAGCACAAATTACTGCAAATCTCATAAATCAATTAAATGAAATGTGGTCTGAATATTTTGATGGAATTTCTGAAACATTTGGTGCTTTTGGTTCTATTATGGAAAATGCAGACGGTAGTGGATATACTTTTCTCGGTGGACAAGATGATTCTATGTATTATGATCATAATATGACCGAAGATGAGTGGCAAGCTAGTCAAAAAGCAGTTCAATCTTATAATGCAGTTAAAGAGAAAATACAAAAATCTATCAATTTAGCAAATGCTACTGTAAAAGATTTAGAGGGAGCTGCTTATAATTCAATTGAATCATCGGTTGGTGGTCTTGATTATGATAGCTTAGGTAAAGATGTCTCTTCCGATTCAGATAAAGGCAGCTCAAATGATTCAGATTCCGGTTCTGAACCAACACCGGAGGATTTCGACTGGATTGAACGTGCAGTTAAAAAGATTGAAAGAACCATTTCAAACCTTTCTTCTGTTGTCGATGATACATATTCGTCTTGGAGTACTCGTAATAATGCGTTAGCTAATGAGCTTAATGCCGTTAGTGAAGAGATTGGTATCCAGGAACAGGCAGCGCAAAAATATTTCGAGCTTGCTGATAATGTTGGACTTGAAGAAGATTATCAGAATCTTGTTAAAAATGGCGATTTTAATGTTGAAACTGTTACGGATGATGGTTTAAAGGAAAGAATTAAAGAGTTTCAGGATTTTTACGATAAGGCACAAGATTGTAATGATAAAATTAAAGATCTTAGTCAAAATCTGAAGGAATTACAAAAGACTAAATTTGATAATATAGCATCTCAATTTGAAAGTACTTCTTCTTCTATTTCTCACGCAATTACGATGCTTGATAAATACATAAATTTATCCGAGAAAAAAGGATATTATGCTTCGTCTGAACTGTATCAAAAACAACTAGATAAATACAATAATGATCTTAATAATTCTATAAATGAGAGAAATGAATTACAAGCTAGTTTTCAGGAATCTGTTCAAAGTGGATTACTCGAAGAAGGTTCTGAAGGTTGGAATAATATGAAGCAACAAATCGAAGCGGTTAATGAAAAAATAATGGATACTGTAATCAACATTCAAGAAGTTGGTAATTCAGCTCGTGACTTGGGTTATACTATATTTGAACGTGGTCAAGACGACATTTCTAATTTTGCCAACGAAGGTCAATTTTATATTGATTTACTAGAGAAAATGAATAAAGACCTATATGATGATGATGGAAAAATTACAAATGAGGGTATGACCGTACAAGGTATTCATAGTGTAAACTATGCTACATATTTAAAACAAGCAGATTTTTACGCAAAAGAGATTTCTGCAATCGAAGCCAAGCTTGCAAATGATCCTGCTAATACGACCCTTATTGACAAAAAACAGGAATACATTGAAGCTCAACGTGAATCTGTTTTAGCTGCCTATGATGAGAAAAATGCTATCATAGACTTAATCAAAGATGGCTATGATAAAGCATCTGACGCATTAAGCAAGCTGATTGATAAACGTAAAGAGGCTCTTGAAGCAGACAAAGATTTGCATGATTATCAGAAAAGTATCCAGGAAAAATCCGATAAAGTAACCGAACTTGAAAAGCAAAAGAAAGCATATGATAATGATGCATCTGAAGAAGCTAAAAAACAAGTACAACAAATTGAAATTAATTTAAAAGATGCACAGGAAGATTTGGCTGAAACAGAGTATGATAAGTATATCTCTGACCAAGAAAAACTTCTTGATGATTTGCAAACCGAATATGAAGATTTTATCAATGATAGAATTGATAACATTGATAAAGAACTTAATAATGTCGCAGATGCAGTAAATTCCAATAAAGATACAATTCGTAATACCCTTGAGGAGTTAAGTCGTGACACAGAGTTACCGCTAACGAAAGCCATGTTAGATGTCTGGAATTCAGCTACTCCTGTCGTAGATTTAAATACAACAACACAGGGGATCGGAAATGCTGTAAGTGGTGTTACTTCGGCTATTGATGGAATTATATCCAGACTTAATGATTTAATAGCTATTATGCGTGGTAATATGGAGTCAGAAATTAATAAATACGATGATGGAAGTTATAATCCAGATAATTCTAACTCTACTCCTACTACATCCAATGAATCTAATCCTACACCTGAACCTGAATCAATTCCTGATGATAGCGAATCTGATGATAATTCCGATTCTGATGATGGAAATTATGATGATTTATTTGTATATAAATATTATTATCCACAACCGCTTAACACTGAAACTTCAGTCGTTGATAGACTTAAATCTAATGATATTGATGCTTCTTGGGATAGACGTGCTGATTATTATGCGGGTATTTTTGGAGATGAAGAATATACCGGTGCTGATTATCAAAATATCCGAATGTTAGATTGGTTAAAAGAACATGGCTATGCCAAAGGTAAAAAGCGTGGAGAATATTCAACTGGATATCATTTAGTTGGCGAAGAAGGAAATGAATTTATGATTACTAACGGCGCATTGCGTGAAGTTGGTACGGAGGATACAATCTTCACGGCGGATATGGCTAAAAACATTGCTGATTTTAGTGTTGACCCAACACAGTATCTATCTTCTCATATGCCACTTCCTAACGTCAAACCTATGTCTACTCCGAATAATGTTACAAGTAATGTGGACACGATTGAAATTAGTCTACCAAATGTAACAAATTATACAGAGTTTAAAACACAACTTATGAATGATCGTGGATTCAAAAATTACATGAGCGAAGCTACGTTGGGTGTTGCATTAGGACATAACGAGCTTACTGCATATAAATATAAATAATAATTAAAACAATAAATAATAAAAATAAAAAGCAGGATTAATTTCCTGCTTTTGCTTTTTTATAGGTGGTGAAAAATATGAAATATGAAAACATGTCAAGAACAGAGTTAATCAAATTATTAAAAAGACGAAATGAAACTATTGAAATTCTTGAAAAACGAGAAGCCGTATTAGAGAAACAGTTAGAAAATTACAGTGATTCCAATCTTTTAAAACTGATTGACGATTTAAAGAAACAGAAAAAAGTCCAAGCTGAAATCATTAATGAACTTAGACGTGGACGTGCTGAACTATTACGATTGCTTGGTGATATTACTGTAGAACTTCAACAAAAGGATGGTGTCAAATAATGTATGCCAGTGATTTTATGTATGACAAACATTGTTTGTCTGATTTCGGAATGATGATATGTGACTTTGATGGAAAATCAGGAACAGAAAGTATTTCGGCGGGGTCACAATTAACTTTTAATCTGGTAAAACCGTTGGGACAAAATAAATGGAATAATTATTCATCCTCTTACTCGGAATATCTTACAAGCAATCCTTTTCAAATTTGTAAAAATCCATGTAAAGCATCCTCTCAGGAAGAATTAGAACTAACTACACACGACATATCCGAATTAAGCAGATGGCTAAACAGAAAACAATTTTGCAAATTTAAAATATTACAGGATGATTATATTGATATTTATTTTGAAGGAAGTTTTAATATAAACCAAATTAATATTGGTGGAAAATGTTATGGATTAGAACTGACATTAACAACCAATAGACCATATGGGTTCTTAGAGCCAGTAACATATTCTATAAATACAACTAATAAAAATGAAACTGTTTTTCTTATTGATGTAAGTGATGAAATTGGATATATATATCCTGATATAGTAATCAAATGTCTTGATGCCGGAAATCTTAAAATAATAAACTCTATAGAAAATGATAGAAGTTTTTATCTTGCCAATGTTACAAATGGAGAAATTATAACTCTACACGGTGAGGAACAAATTATTGAATCTAATCGTTCCTCGCATGATATATATAATGATTTTAATTTTAAATTCCCACGAATAGCTAATACATATGAAAATAAAAACAATGTTCTATGTTTTTCTTTACCAGTTGAGTGTACTCTCACATACTCCCCTATTCGCAAAGTTGGATTTTAAAAAATATTTAGATTTACTATTTACATGATGTTAAGTATAGATAAAATGGAGGATATTTATAATGAAAATGAAATTAGGTGAAGCACTAAAAGTAAATAAAATTATTAGAGGATTGCTTAAAAATACTGAATTACAGGATGTATCGTTTAAATTTAGATTACTTTTATTTGCTAATGCCTTACAACCAATGGAACAAAATTTTGATATGCTTAGAAATCAAAAAATTATGGAATTAGGCACGAAAACAAAGGATGAAAATGAACAAGAAAAATTATATATTCCTGCCGAAGATACAGAAGCCATTAAGAAATTTAATGAGTCCATAGAACAATTGCTATCTACTGAAATCACAATTCCTGTAGATAAATTAAAAGCGCAAGATGTGTTTGATAAAAATTTATCTGTAGACGACATGATCGGGTTATGTAGTGTAATTGAAATATAGACTAACAAGAAACAACTTTATTTAATTGGAGGTGATGAATTGGGAAAATTACAGTTTGATATTAATAATCAAGTTGAACAACCCACTATTGTTTTATGTGAAAATAATTATAAAAAAATAGGTAATCTTAATTCTGTAACAGATATTATATATAAAGACAATATGAACGCAACTAACTCATTGTCTTTTACAGTACATAAATATCGAAATGATAACGAATTATGTAATTTATGGGATAAGATTGTTGATTTTAAAACGGTTTGGATTCCCGAATTCAATGAGTATTTTAAAATTACAGTGAGTATTAATGAAACAAATGAGATTGTTAAAAATATCACTGGAACAGCCTTATGTGAATTTGAACTGGCACAAATTAATTTATATAACTTAGATATTAACAGTGATGATGACATTAAATATAATAATTATGAAAGAACATCATTTTATAATCCTAATAACACCTCTATTTCTCTACTTCATCGAATTTTATCTAAAACTCCCCATTATACAATTCATCATGTAGATAATACATTAAAAAATGAAAAAAGAACTGTAAGTACAGACGGGACATCTGTTTATGATTTTCTTACAGGTGATATATCTACCGAATTTGACTGTTTATTTAAGTTTGATTCTACAAATAGAAGCATATCTGTATACGATTTGTTAAATTACTGTCCAAAGTGCAATAAGCGTATAGAAGATGATGTTTGTCCAGATTGTGGTAATACTCAGGTAATTAAAGGTTATGGTCATGATACTACTATTTTTGTTAGTCGAGATAATCTTGGACAAGAAATGACATTAGACTCAAATGAAGGAGAAGTTAAAAATTGTTTTAAGGTTATTGCCGGGGATGATGTAATGAGTGCTGCCGTTAAAGATATTTCTCCCAGCGGAAGTGAATATATTACATATTTTTCTGAACAAGATTATGCAAATATGTATGATGAATTAAAAAATAAACTCCATGAGTACAATAAGAATTTAAGTGACAATGAAAAACAATATGCACAAATTTTAACAGATCTTTACAATGCCTATGATAATGAAGCTTATTTAACATCTACAATGATGCCTGATATCTCATATGAAGTTGGTACAGCATCTCAAGAAATTGAAAAACTAACTTCTTCTGCACTTTCTCCTATTGCAGTTAAAGATATTTCTGTAGCCTCCATATATACTGTAAATAATGCCGTTCTTGGAATGGCTAAGTGTTTAACAGATACAACTAATTTTAAACTTACTATTGAAGATGGTTCAACTTTTACCAAGCAGACGTGGCGTGGACGTTTTACAATTGCAAGTTATCTCAAAGATGATAATGGAAATGCAAAAGATACCGCAACAAGTAATTGGATAACCGTTACGATCAATGACGATTTACAAACATTTATTGAACAAAAGGTCAAGAGAAGTATTCAAAAAGATGGCTCTGAAAATTTGTCCGATTTATTTAAAATCGAAGATGATGATAAATTTAAGTCAACCCTGAGTTTATATTGTCTTAAACGATTAGAATCATTTATGGGAGCTTATGATACATGTTTACAAATATTAAATGAATCAAATTGTGGAATGTCAAATTCACCCTTTTATGAAAAATTATATCTTCCTTATTATAATAGACGAAATTATATTGAAGACGAATATAACAAACGTGCAAAACAAATTGAATCTGTTACAATTAATATTAAAAATCTTGAATGGGAAAAACAATCCTTTCAAAAAACATTAAATTTGCGTACATATCTTGGTGAAGCTAATTATATATCTTATTTGACATACCTGCGTGAAGATAAATATGAAAATAGTAATTACATTTCAGATGGATTGAGCAATGAAGAAATTATCGAGCAAGCAAAACAACTCCGAGAAAAAGCGTTGAATGAACTTAAAAAGTCTGCTGAGATGAAATATACAATTACTGCTACTCTTAGTAATTTACTCGCATTAAAAGAATTTGAACCAATTATTAATTATTTTGAAACGGGTAATTATATTAGAATGCAGGTTGATGAAACTATCTATAAAATGAGATTGTTAAGTTACGAAATTGCTTTTTCTGAAGATAATATTCAAACTATTAATGTTGAATTTTCGGACGTTATTAATGCAAAAAATAATGCATTGGGAATCAAACAAATTCTTGATCAATCAAAATCAATTAGTGCAAGTTACCCATCTGTTGTAAATCAAATGAATAAAAATACTGTAAATGCTCTAGTTGCTCCAAATTGGGTAGAAAATGGTTTAAATCTTACGAATTTAAAAATTGTAAGTACGGCAGATAATCAGAACATGGTTGTGGATGAGCATGGTTTGTGGATGCGAATGTATGATGATATTACTTGTACATTTAGTCCTTGTCAAGCAAAACTTCAAAACAATGGACTGTATCTTACAAAAGATAATTGGAAGACACTTGAAGTTGGTGTGGGTGAGTTTGTCTATGTTGATCCTTCTACAAAAGAAGAAATTCAAGAATATGGTATTATTGCAAAAAAAATCATAGGCAAACAAATCTTAGGCGAAGACAGGTTCGGAATCTACAATGCTAATAATACTATGGAATTTTCAGATAATGGTTTATTCATTACAACTAATGGTGATGATGTTAAAAACAGTAATGCTTTTACAATCCAGAAACAATATACCAAAGCAACCGGCAATGTATATGAAAAGCAGTTCTATATAGATGAAAATGGAAATGTTACTCTTGCTGGTGGTGCAAAAATCAAATGGGAAAATATCAATAGTCCTGAAATTACAGATATTACTGGATTGGACAGTTATCTTAAACAGTTAGATGGACGTATTCAGACTTTTTCTCAGGAAAATGATCCTTCGTTAGACTGGACTACTTCTTCTCTCAAAAAAGAGCACATTGGAGATATTTGGTTTGATACCAAAAACTCAGTTACTCGAAGGTGGACAGGTGAAAAATGGGAAGCCACTACAGATAGTGAACTCTCTGAATTAGCAAAATCTAAAGCACAGATTTTTACAATTACACCAAAGCCACCATATTATGTTGGTGATTTATGGGTACAAGGTCAAAATGGAGATATTTTAAGGTGTAAACAAACTCGTATAACTGGCAATTATATTAGTGCTGATTGGGAGATTGCTTCTAAGTATACAGATGATTCAAGCCTTAATAATTTTATTTCTGGTGATTATAAGGAGTATATTGAAGATACCAAAAATCAACTTGATAAGAAAACACAAACATGGTATCAAGCAGATGACCCATCTGGTAGTTGGAAAAACAATACCACAAAAAAAGAACATATTGGAGATTTATGGTACAACATATCCTCTACTTCAAAAAAGACATTTGTTTATACATCGCAGTATATGTGGAAAGAAATGGAAGTGTCTAAAGAAGTATTTGATACAATTGATGGCAAAGCTTCTATTTATGTATCAAAACCAAATAATTATAAAGCAAAAGACTTATGGATACTGGATATTGATAATGAATATGGAAATAATGATTCTTATCCACGATACAAACAAGGAACTATTCTCGTTTCTACAAAGGATAATACTGGGTATAGTGTCTCTGATTGGACTGAAAAGGTGCGATACACAGATGATACAAGAGCAAATTCTGCATACAAGCTTGCTGAAAGTGCAAAAAATTTAGGAAATACATTACAAAAATGTCTTGGTTTCACAACCGAAATTTCTAGTAATTATGTTATTTCACCTTATATTGGAGGTGGATATCTTCAAATTTCTAGTGACAATACTGGTAAAGTCATTATTGATCCGCTCGGATTAGTTCAACAATCTCATATTTTTTCTATTTATAATAAAAATGGAGACATTGTTATGGGTGTCGACACATCGGGAAATGGTGTATTCTCAGGCGAAATCACCGCCGTAAGTGGTTCTATTGGTGGTTTTACAATTACATCCGACTCTCTTTATAACAATTATAATCAACTTGGCGTAGGAATATGTAAAAACTCAGGACAAGATTGTGATTATGCATTTTACGCAGGAGCTTCATATGTCAATCGAGGATATGCACCATTTGCAGTTAAATATGATGGCAGTATTTATTCTGTTAAAGGAAATGTGGGATGCTGTACAATAAATGATACGGCATTGTATACCGCAACATCAGGAATATGTAAGTATACAGGACAGAGCTATGATTATGCCTTTTATGCGGGAGCTGATTACTTAAGTCGTAGAAATGCAAAATATGCAGTAACACATACTGGAGATGTATATTCTAATGGTAGTGCGTATTTCAATGGTAGTGCTATTTTTAATGGTAGTGCTACTTTTGGCGGTGTAACTAATGCTAATGATGAGTTTTATGTAATTAGCAAAACTTATGGTTATGGTAAATGTGCTGTAGCACTTACACATCCAACGCAGTCACTCAGATTATTTTATGATGAGGATCAGAGAAATTTACTTTTCTATATGAATGGACAACTAATTGCAAATATATATAGTGATAGCGACAATGAGTAATTATATATTCTATAAAGAAAGGAGAATGAATTTTTGATAAAACTAAATCATGATCTAACCTTAGATCTTTATTATAATGAGGAAAAAACAATTGATACAAAAGAATACGACAAGAACTCTCGTTATATTACAGTTAGATTAACATATAAGGGCAAAGAATATGCAATTGGTAATTCTATCAAAGCAAAAATAAAATGGTTAAAACCTGATAAAAAAGCAGTTTTTAACGATTGTATAATTAATTCTAATAATACTATTACAATTAATCTTACTGAACAAATGTTGCTTGTTAGTGGAGTGGCAAAAGCCACTCTATCTTTGTATGATATAACATTAAATCAAGTAGTATCAACGACTAGCTTTAATGCTATAATAGAATCAAGCGCATTTGATAATAGTGTTGTTACAAGTTCAAATGAATTTGACACATTAAATAAGATGATTCTTGATGAAGATAAACGTATTGAAGCTGTTAAAAATTTAGATAAATTAGTTACAGACAATGAAAAAATAAGACAAGCTAATGAAGAAACACGAAAGATTAATGAAACAAAGAGAATTAATGCTGAAAATATTAGAAAGCAGAATGAAACAACTCGTACTAACGCCGAATCAGAACGTGTAAAGAATGAAAATACTAGAATCGCAAATGAAAAGACAAGGCAAACTCAAGAAACTAAAAGACAAAATGACACAGCTACGGCTATAACAAATGCTAATAATGCCGCTAAAAATGCAAATGATAAAGCAAATGATTTACAAAATAAATTAGATAATCATCACTTTGTTCTTACAAATGAGCTTGAAAACAGTGTTTCTTCTACTTCTACCACTCATGCCCCTACTGCTAATGCAGTCAAAATAACTTATGACAAAGCAGTATCTGTTGAAAATACCATAAATTCAAATAAAAACAATTGGAATGATAAGTATACCAAAAATGAAATTGACAACAAATTTTCTACTTTGGAAAGCAATATTGATTGGAAAGAATCTGTTAATAGTTATGCTGATATTGTAAAAACTTATCCTAATCCTGAAGATGGATGGACTGTAAACGTGAAGGACACTGATTATACTTATCGTTATAGTGGTTCAACATGGGTTGCAATTTCTGCCAATGCTATTCCCAAAGCTACTCAGTCTGTTGATGGTTTATTAACAAAAGAAGATAAAACAAGTTACGATGACGCTAATTCTAAGAAACATACACATTCCAATAAATCTATCTTAGATGGTATTACATCCGCTCTTGTTAATACTTGGAATAAAGTTACAGATAAATTAGATAAAACAGGGGATGCAAGTAATACAACTAATACCATCACTACTGCTACTGCTCGCACTAATCTTACCACAGGAGAAAAATTATCAATATCTCTTGGTAAAATTGCTAAATTTTTTGCGGACTTAAAGACAGTTGCTTTTACAGGAAATTATAATGACTTAAGCAATAAGCCGTTAATTGGTAACGGTACGATTACAATTAAACAAGCCGGTGTAAATAAAGGCTCTTTTACATTAAACCAAGATGGTAATACTACTATTGAACTTACAGATGATTTAAAAACTAGTGCAGTTACAGGAATTAAAGGAAATGCAGAAAGTACATACCGCACAGGAAATGTTAATTTAACACCTGCTAATATTGGAGCATTAGCGACCACTGGTGGAGTTATAACTGGTGATGTTATCCCGCATACAAATGAATACATTGATTTAGGACATGAAGATAAAAAATGGGATAATGTATGGACACACACACTTGAAGCTGATTATGTTAATGCAAAAGAGGGCATACAGGGAAATCTAACTGGCAATGCTGATACTGCAACTAAATTAGCCACGACAAGAAATATAAATGGAATTAAATTTGATGGAACGTCTGATATTCAATTGCCACTTTATTATAGTTATAGTTTTGGAGTTACACAAAATGCTATTTACTATAGTTCATTTTGTAAAATGAAAAAAGATAATATAACGAGTGAGTGTGAAACAACTTTGTTGCTTAGTGCCACTGGTAATTTTGGTGGAACAATTCCCGGTACTTATTTAATTTCGATGAGCAACAGGGGACAAAAAGCCACAATGACAGTTGTTTGTTTACAAAAAAGTTCACAATCGGATTTAACATTTGGTTATTATTCTGATGATACATATTTTTATTTTGGTGTTATCAGACCAACTTATTCCTATTCTACAAATCTGACCGTTTTAAGTAAAAGTGCTAGTGCTGAAACAGGTAAATTCCTTAATAGTACTACTAAACCTAAAAACTGGGTAGATGTTAAAATAACAAATTCTATTGGTGGCAATGCCTCTACAGTAAATGGACATACTGTAAATGCAGATGTACCTGCAAATGCTAAGTTTACAGATACTAATACTACTTATCCTATTTATAATAAAACTATAAATGGTAGTTATACTACTGCATTTAGAACACAAACTAAAGGTAATGCTACGCATGGTGACTTTATTTCAACAATAAGAAATGATACAGCTAATGTAGCTGGTTCTCCTCAATATAGTTCAGGTATTGCTTTTGGTAGAAATGATACTCATGGTTATTTAAATATTAATTATAATTCAGAACAAGCTTATATCGGTGGCGGTAATGGAGATAAATTAAATTGGTATAAGGCTATTTCTTTAGATGGTCATACTCATTCATATAATGATTTATCCAATAAGCCTACTATACCATCAGTAGGTAATGGTACTGTTACTATTACACAAAATGGCACTAAAAAAGGTTCATTTACTATGAATCAAAGTGGTAATGCTACTATTGCATTATCTGATAATAATAATAGAACATCTGTTACTACTAAATATACAAATGGCAATAACATTAAAGGCACTTATAAATGTTTAACACTTTCAGATGGCTCAACAAAAATATTATATGGAAGAACAAATGCTACAACAGTTAATCTTACAGAACCTTATGGATATGCATATTGGAAAGATATATACATAGATCTTCCATCTTATTTTAATACTATTACTTATGTAGGTATAACACCATTTCTACCAAATACTGGTTTACTAAATGTACAACATATAGGTAGTAATCCTCAAACTAATATTTTGGCACTTAGAGTTTTTGGTGCTAAAAATGAAGCCATTACATGTTTTTTTACAATATGTATAATGGGATATTAATAAATATTAAAATAAATTTAGGAGAATAAAAAATATGAAAAAGATTATATTAAATAATAAGAAAGAAATAGAAGTATTAAATGCTAATTCATGCTGTTTTTCAGTAAAAGCTACTGAAATAAATGATGTATTACAGATATTTAATGATTTAACAGAAGAAAACCTTGAAACTGTTACAATAAAAGAAGATGAAACTATCAGTGAAATATTTACAAATAAATGTAGAAGCAGTGTTAATTATGATGGTGCTACTGCTATTTTTTATTTTAATGATGTTGATATAACATCTAAGAAGATTAAAGAATTAGAAGATACAGTTGATATGTTAGTGCTATCAGATATGGGGATTCCCGATGACTTAGAAAGTGAGGATAAATAATTATGTATACAACAATTAAAAGAGTTTATAAAAAGTCGTACAATTCTAAGACTGGTAAATATAATATACTGATTCTTGATAAAGCTATTGAAAAGGGCTGGATTACAGACGAACAAAAAAATAAGATTATTGAAGAAGTTGGTTAATTTACTGACTTCTTATTTTTATAATTGAGCATAACACTTAGTTACTTTATGTAGCTGGGTGTTTTTTTTATATTAAAAACAAAAGGAGAAAAAATTATGTACAAGGTTATTGATATTTCTTATTATCAGAGCGGTGCAAATCTTGCAGAAGCAATCAGTGATGACATTGATGGGTTTATCTTTAGATTAGGTTGGGGTGATGATGAAACATCACAGGACGACCCTTGTTATTGGGATTTTGTTGAACAGGCTGAAAGTCTAGGTAAACCTTGGGGAGCTTACATTTTTTCTTATGCTACGAATGAAGAAAATGTACAAAGTGAAATTAAACATTCTCTTAGACTTGTAGCAGGTAGAAATCCACAATTAGGTGTATGGTGGGATTTAGAAAATTCTGACTATAAAGAAAGAAATGGGTTTAATGATATTGATAACGGAGAGTTGGTTGTCAGTTGGGCTAATAAATTTATTTCTGCCATGAATGACAATGGTTATATTGGTGGACTTTATTGTGACCTTAATCACGCAAGAAATCTTGATTTAAGTGGCATAGAACATTTATGGATTGCGGCTTATTTTGACAATCCTGACTTTGATAATCCACCTTATGACTGTGATGTTTGGCAATATACAAGCACAGAAGCTATTGCTGGTGTTGCAAACAATGTAGATACAAATATTGTTTATGCACAGTGGATTAAAAATATTATTGATGGTGTTGAAAATAATGATAATAATTATGAAAGTGAGGATGGACTTATGACAAGAGAACAAGCAGAAAATTGTATTAATACATGTTTTGTAGAACATTTAGGAAGACTTGCTGATCCTAGTGGATTAGAAGCTTATGTTGCAGAAATAATTGATAGAGATTATGACTGCGATTTATCTGATATAGACAACGCATTAATGGATTCTGACGAGTACAAAGAAAAACATAAGAGAGAATTTATCATTAATTGTTACAGGACACTTCTTGGAAGAGATCCAGAAAGCGAAGATGTTATCGAAGCTCGTATGGGATATGCAAGGCTTAGAGATATTTATGCAGAGCTTGTTGCATCAGAAGAATATCAGAATTTACATAAATAGTTTAAAATATACTACTTGATATTTATTGTAAATTGTTATAATATAATAAATGTAATTAAACACCACCATGTTGATGGATTGAAATAGTTTTTTATGCTCATTTCAGTAGTTAAACAGTATCACATGGTGAATAAAAATGCATGGTGATGTTTAATATTAGTTTATAGGGTATGTAGATAAAAATTCTACATACCCTATTTTTTACGATTATTTCTTGGCAATATTATTTATTTGTACTACTTCTTCGCCAACAGCACTGCCATGTATGAATGTAGGCGCTACCCACCTTAAAACCAATTTTCTTTCATCACTATTCATTTTCCCAATCCAATAATGATGCCAATGCCCTCTCCTGCTGTGAGGTCTTTTAGGTGTGCTATTATTATCGTGATTATTGCTGTTTATATACTTGTTATTAACTACGGATTTGTTATAATTACGAATTATTTCTCCGGTCTTATTTCCACAATCCCAAATTTGTACCTCTCTATATTTATCTTTTATAAATTGTTTATTTTGGGGTTTTCTTGTAATTGTCTTCTGTTTTGGATTTTCTTCTACTTCCTTATTTTCAGAACACAAATATAAAATCAATTGCAACAAAGGCTTAACCATTTCTATATATTCTATTCTTTCAGGTATCTGTTTCTTCATTGATTTTGTTTCCGATGATTCATCTAACCTTTTGTCTGTTTTTATATCGTTCAGCATAAGATCAATAGAATCTTTTAATGTATAGCTTTCTTTTAATTCTACTATAATTGGAATCCATGTATTTTCCTTGGTTATTATTAATAGTCTCAATTCAAGTTTATTCTCATTTATATCAAAATGAACGAAGAAACCATCATATTCTTCATGGTGGAGCTTAATATATAGACATTGATATGGAAGATTTTTTAGAATTGATATTGGAATAATCATATCTTCATCTATAGTTTGTTGTATAAGTATTTCTTCTATTTCAGGAGAAAATTGAAATATTTGTTTGTGTTGTCTCCACGATGCTGTTGCTGCCATAAGCTGTGCATCCATCATACCCTTCCACACATCGTGATTAGCTTCTAATGTAATAGACATGCAGCCACCAAGAGGAACATAACAAATATTTCTATCATATTTATTGTCCTCAAAATCTCGTATTCTTTCTAACGTATTCCAACAATCTGGATACTTGTCTGCAATCATATTTGTAAGTTGTAGGGGTTTGCATTCTACCATAGTATCATCTCCAATTTACTACACATAAATAAAAGTTCCATTTGCATCATCTCTTAAATAACAGTAATCATCATTCCAGCCCATTAATGTATATAAATGCTCTTTATTATTACGCTCTGATATATATGTATTTTTATCCTTATGTTCATATAATATCACCCTGTATTTATCATCGTAGAAGAATGTATTTTCTTCAGGATATTTATATTCTCTTGAATCACACAACTGTTTAATAACATTTAAAACATCTTTTTCTTCTATTGGTTTTGTTATATTTATATTAGGAATTATATGCTCAATAGATTTATATAATTGTAGTGCCGGTTGATTTATAAATAACATATTTTTATATATTAGATTATTCATCTGTATCTTCCCCTTTTAGTAAATAGATTAATTATTTTTATGTTTATGATAATTAATTAGTACATTAATTACATATATTAATATATTAATTAATTATTACAAACAATATATACTATGCCTCTTTATAAAACATGACACCACATTTTACACCATTTTTTACACCATTTTTTTATCAAACTATATAAAATTATGATAGATTATATCAATTTGTAAAGTTTGACATTGTTACGAATGCCCATAAATATGGATTTTAAGCGATATTCAGACTCTTATACAGACTCTTTGCTTACAGTAGCGGAACTGCTCAGGACTTCCACCTGATTCCCTGAGTGAATAACATAATATTAAAATACAGCCTTACATATTCGTGCAATATGTTATTACACTCGTTTATAGTGTATATTTTACCTCATCTTATTTATCATAATATGGGTTATATTGTATGTCAAGGATATATTAATATATATAAATGAGCAAATTTAAAATATTTCTCAAATTTGTCCGTATTAAAAAGTCTTTTCACATATTTTGTTGGAATGTATTTAGGTCACGTACAAAAATGTTATTTTTGTGCATTTTTCTATGTTTACTCATTTATAGTTAATATAATAAAATTAATTATTGAAAGTTTTTAATATTTCTGTAATAATCTATAGTATTGAAAAGATGAGAAACAGGTGTGAAAATCATACTTATACGCTGATTTGGTCACATATAAATAAAATGAAACAATGTAGAAATGAGGATTATTTATGAAACGTTTTATATTCGCTGTGCAGGAAACAACTAATAAAATAATGAAAGATAATCTTGCTTCTTATGCAGCCCAATCATGCTTTTATATAGTTTTAAGTATTGTTCCTGCATTGATTCTATTACTGGAAATGTTATCCAGAGTACATCTTCCCATAAGCCTTATTCAGGAATATGTAATCTCATCACTGCCGGATCAGTTATCCGGTCTTTTTATTGGCTTATTAGATGATTTATCAAAAGAAACCTCAAGTGCTGTTACCGGTATCACAATTATAACTATAATATGGTCTGCAGGGAAAGGCTTTATGGCAATTATTGACGGACTTGATGTAATATATAATATTAATACTAAACGCAACTGGATTATAGTAAGACTGCTTTCAATTGCCTATACGCTTTTTCTTATAACTGCATTCGTTATTGCACTTATACTTGTCGTATTCGGTGATTCTTTATTTAAACTTCTGAATAATTACACACCTGATATCGCAGTTATATTTGATGCAATAATTAAGAACCGTCTTATATTTGTAAGCTGCTTTATGATTGTAATATTCTTAAGCATATATAAAATTATTCCACGAAGAAAAAGCAGCCTGTTAAACGAACTCCCCGGTGCTATACTTTCTACAGTAGGATGGTATCTTTTTTCATACTTTTTTTCACTATATGTTAATTACTCTCCTAATTTCAGTTATATGTATGGAAGCCTTACATCTCTCGTATTCGCATTAATGATGTTATACTTTTGTATGATGATACTTTTCTTAGGTGCAGAGCTTAATATATGCCTTCAGTCAGGTATCATCCCCAGAAAATTCAGGACAAAGAAGAACTGAGTTTTGTTGAAAACATGGTGTAGCCGGTTTTAACAGCTACACCCCAACTTCAACTTTCGTTCCTGGATAGAAGAATTGTAATATCTGTACATAACTCATTCCATCATTTACCATTGAGCATACGGCATTCTGACTCATTCCTATTCCATGTCCATATCCTCCGCCTGTTATTACAAATCCGCTGCTGCCATCTGTATTGTTATACTTTCTGAATATACAGAAAGTACTAGGAAGTGACGACATCACCGTTGTTCCTGTATTTGTTTTCATTTCTATGGAATCGCAGCCAAACAGTACTCTTATGCATGATTCACTGTCTATTCTTACATTTGCTGCATCTCCAAGCACAGTCACACTTGTTGCAGCACCGCCATCTGCCCTTGAATTAACAATTATATCCTGAATATTTCCAACCGTACTTATTTTTTGTGATACAAATTCTCCTGCTTCATTCTGTGTAAGAATTTTTCCCGGAACAGCCATATATCTTTCATACAGTTTTGAATTAAAGCTTTTGCTTAACTCCTCCCTGCTTATTGTCAATTCCCACCTGTATAAAGCACAGTTATAATCATAATCTGATTCATCCCTAGTGGTTATAAACTGTTCAAATGCCTCCTCATTTTTTAAATCAGTACTCTTTTTTGTCCTTCCAACAGTCACCGATGAAAAGTAAGGATAACCGGATGGATCACTTCCCCATAAGCCTACATCAGTAGTCACACCACAGGATGTTGAATAATAATATGTCTGTACCACCTCAGAATTATACTTTAATACAGCGCCTGCAGTATCGCTAATTGCACGGTCAGCCACCTCTGACTCATTAGTATTGTTATATACCTGAAACTGCGTACTGTCATCAACATGTGCTCCATATTCACTATAACAGCTGTTAGTAAGCTGTCTGTATGCATAACTTCTTGCACATACAGCCTGAACCTTTAATGCCTCAATACCAAAGCCTACAGGCATTTCACTCGGAACAACGCGTTTAAGATAGTTTTCAATATCTATATCATTAACCATCACAATTCCCTGCTCATATAAAGAAAGCTCAAGCGTTCCCTTATATTCAGGCATACCATATCCTCTTGTAACCGAGGCAACTCTTATTCCATCTGAATAATCCGTATGCACTGTAATTCTTCCGCTTGCAAATGCAGGATTATCTCTTGTTATCACCGTCTGCTGACCAGGATTACATACAAGCTGTTCATCTCCATAACTTACAGTATATGCGCCATCGCATTCAAGCACCACATTATCATGGAATATATCCGAAAATCCGGTATTTTTTATTATAACTCTTATATTATCCACATTAAGCGGCCTGGATATCACGGCACCACATATACTTCCCTGTGCCACAATAAAGTTCTGCAAAGAATATCCGACAACAATATCTTCATAGGTCTTAACACTAAAGCCATTATTAATATCATAAATCATAAAATCCTTGTCTAACGGTATCTTACCATAACCCTCTATCTCAATATAATCCGCTGTTACGGCAAGCACCTTTCCTGCAACCTCGTCTGTTTTAATATTTATCTGTGTTACTTTTCCACCTGTAAGATTAATATCAGCCAGTACACTATTGATATTCTGCGACACCCCTTTTATGTAAAATGTCCTGTCAGCTCCATAAATATTAGTTTCAAGTACATTATCAACACAGCTTTTTACCCATATATTTTTATACTGTGCATGATTGGAAGTGACATCAATTACTGAAAGGATTTCATTATTTTTAACAATCATTGACACTGTTTTATCAATCTTGTCATCAAGAATCAGACCATTAAACCTGAATCTTCCACCGGTAGTATACACTTCCCATTCTCCGGCTTTTCCAAGCATAAGAGGTGTCCCTGCTATAGCTGCCTCTGTCATTGTTATACCATCCGAATACGGCATATATATTATAAGCTCAAGATATACAGCATAAAATTGTTCTTTATCAATTTTATTACTGTTGTCCGCATTTTTTTCAAGACATCTGATAATCTCCGTTTTATCAGCATATTTATATTCATTATCTTTTAATTTACTATATATATTATAAACAAATTCCCATGAAACCGCTTTATCCGCAAGCTTTGTGCTAATTGTAATATCAAATTGTTCTTTAATAATATCGACATAAGGTTTATACCAATAGCCCATATTATTCTGTTCCAGCGTATCAATATATGATTCCTGTGCCATACCATATGCAAACAGTTTCGCAGCCTGCGCATATGTCACGCCAGTATCCTTTCTTTTTTGTATAATGGCAATTATTGATATAAGTATGATATTGATTACCAGCACACAAACTAATATCTTTGACCTTTTACTTTTTATTACAGGCACCCCCATCCCTAATACAAATATAATCTGATTGATAATTAATCCGATTATTTTATCTCTGATTAAAATTATATTTTATAGTTATCAATATATTAATGAATCTTATCAAATATAACCTGAAATACTTATTCGTCTAACTATACCCGTTAGAGCGTACCATAGGCGCAAAGGCTGAAAAAAGCTCCGTCAGAATAATCTGACGAAGCTGTAATCTCATTATAATTCCCAAAATGCCGTTGCCCACAGTTTCGACTCCTAGCTGTGCTAGGTGGGTTACCGCAAACACTAATCTGCCTTCCACTGCAAACGGAGGCCTGACATCATAGTGAAAATATAGGAGTCCCGTTCGAATAATGTAGGATCAAAATAAGTGAGCTGACGAACACCCCAGGAAAATAATATTCAGTTCTTAGTACTATCCGCACTCTTTCGATGAATTTATTATACAACATTAATTTTGATTACACAATATCTTATGTAACTTTTTTTAATTTTATTCATATGTTTTTTAATTACATTTTACATATGCCTTACAAAGCACAGACACCATCTGAGATATCCACTACATAGAAATCTGCATTAAGGTGTGTCTTTGCATTATATTTTTCTCCGACATTTTTTATAAAAGAGCTGATACAATCTTCTCTTACAATTGACACCGTACAACCTCCAAAGCCGGCACCTGTCATTCTCGAACCTATTACACCATCACACTCCCACGCTGCATTAACCAGTGTATCCAGTTCATAACCTGTCACTTCATAATCGTCACGAAGCGATATGTGTGACTCATTCATAAGATGTCCGAATTGTTCAACGTCATCGTGTATAAATGCATTAACTGCTCTTTTTGTCCTTTCATTTTCACTTATTGCATGTTTTGCACGTCTGTATAATATATCGTCCTTTAATACATATGAATATTTTTCAAATTGCTCCATATCAAGTTCACAAAGCGAACTGACTTCAAGTCCATCTTTTGCTGCTTCCTCTTTTAAAAAACCATATGCTCTTTCACATTCACTTCTTCTTTCGTTATATTTTGATTCACCTAACTTTCTCTTTTTATTGCTTGAAGCTATCACAATCCTTACATCTTTAAGCCTGACCGGAACATATTTATATTTCAATTTTCCCGTATCCAGATATATTACATTGTCCTTACGTCCCATTATTATTGCAAACTGATCCATGATTCCACAGTTCATACCAATGAATTCATTTTCAGCAAACTGGCACAGCCTCGCCATCTCTATTTTATCCATTCGGATATTATAAAGCTTTATAAGTGCATATAATGTAACCGCTTCTAAAGATGCCGATGAAGACAGTCCTGAACCATTGGGAAGATTGCCATATACGAGCATGTCAAATCCACTGCCGATTATAACATTCTTCTTCTGCAAAGCCCACACTATGCTCTTAGGATAATTAGCCCAGCCTGAGGATTTAAAATATTTTATATTGCTTATTCTTCCCTCAATAACTCCCATATGTTCAAAATTCATTGAATAATATCGTGTCCTGCTGCTTTCTGACTTTCTCATAACAATATATGTTCCCAAAGTAATTGCACACGGAAATACACAGCCACCATTATAATCCGTATGTTCACCTATAAGATTGACCCTTCCCGGAGCAAAGAATACACATACGCCTGCGCTGTCACCGTATACCTTTTCAAATTCTTTTATTAAACGTAATTTAATAACATCATTATTATCGTAATCATTAATTACATTATACTTTTCATTTATATTCATATTCACACTAATCTCCATTCCACCTGTCTCTTCTAATACTGTAAAAGTAAGTTACAAAGCGGCAAATAAAAATTCCCTCAGGTGGTTTTTCTCCCATAATGATATTTTCTTATTCAAAAGATTATTTGTTCTGCTCAATTATATATAATCTTGAACTGTAATCCTGATAATATCTTACATTTTCATCATATCCCGTACCACAATAATTCTGTTTAAGCCTTATGCCACAATTATTAAGAAATGCCCCACTAACATTATAGTCCTCTGTCTCTGAATCCAGCCTGATATATTTTGCAATCGCATTATGTACAAACGAATCTTTTTTTACATGAAATGGAGCTATTGTATTTATGAGATCACCAAATTCTTTAATATTATATTTGAGCTTTCTGTTATAAAAATGGTATATCTTATCCTCACAAAGTCCTGTTGTCCTAAAAACGCTCTGTGGCATATCAGGTATTACCTTATCCTGTATCTGCATTGCAAATGCATAAGCTTTATCAGGACTTACACACTCCCAGTTATATACCGTCCTTCCATATCTGTCAGGCTGTGCCCTGCCGGTGCGGTAAAATCTGCCATTTATAATAATGTCACGGTATTTTTTATAAAATGCTATCTGCTCTTTAACATCTGACAATTCATCAGCTGTCATATCTGACAGATTACATTCATAACCTGCATTTCCAAAAAATGCAATATTAAATCTTGTATCGAGTGGCACACTGCGTAATGTCTGATGATTAGGACAGCCTGATATATGATTACTCATTACCGATAACGGATAGCCATAACTTAATCCGTCCTGAATAACTGCCCTGCACCATCCATCCGTATTATCACTTACCCATATCTGTGGGAAATAACATAACATTCCAAGGTCGAATCTTCCGCCTCCTGCCGCACATCCCTCAAATAATATATCGGGGAATGCTTTTGTAAGCCGGTCAAGTACATTATACAGACCAAGAATATATCTGTGACAGAATTCCTGCTGGTTTATAATAGAAGAACTGCAGGTGTCTGAAAAAATTCTGTTCATATCCCATTTTACATATGATATATCAGCAGAGCTAAATACATCTGTCATACTTTTAACAATGTAATCCCTTACCTCCGGCATAGTAAGATTGAGAAACATCTGATTCCTCCCCTTTGAGTGAGAATGTCCAAGTATCTTAACTGCCCATTCAGGATGATTTCTGTAACAGTCACTATCCTCACTTACCATTTCAGGCTCTACCCATATACCAAACTTCATGCCTTTTTCTTTAAGCTTATCTGCAAGCCGTGACAATCCATGCGGCAGCTTATTAGTATTACAATACCAGTCGCCAAGCGAACAGTCATCACTATCTCTTTTTCCAAACCAGCCATCATCCAGCACAAATAATTCTATCCCAATGTCTCTGGCTTTCCCTGCCAGTTTTAAAAGCCTGTTCTCATTATATTTAAAGTAAAACGACTCCCAACTGTTAATAAGCACAGGTCTTGATTTATTCTTATATTTTCCACGCACAATATGATTATTCACAAACCTGTGCATATTATAACTCATGCCATTAAAGCCCATGCATGAATATGTCAATACTGCCTCAGGACTTTGAAAACATTCTCCGGCTTTAATATCGTAACTAAAATTATCCGGATTAATACCACACATCAGTCTTATATTCCCAAATGCTCCTGTTTGGGCACATTCATAATGATTGCCGCTATATATAAGATTCATGCCATAGACTTTACCGGAATTTTGCGTTGCCTGTGACGATGCAAGCATGACAAACGGATTATTTCTGCTGCCGGAATTCCCCATAATTGAACTGTTTACTATTTTCCCCGGTATACACTTTGTCTTATTAAGTGACATTTCCCTTGCCCACGCACCTGTAAAATTATAGAAATCATAATCCGAATCATACATATCAAGCTGACTGCTCATAAGTCTTTCAAGCCTGATATTTTCAGCTTCATTGTTAATAATCCTTGATGATCTTGTTATACAGTCACATTCATAAAATACTGTATACACAAGCTCCATAATTATATTATAGTATCTCTCTTTCAGCCTTATTGTAAGCTGTTTTGCTTCATTTTGTACAGCATAAGCACACGCCAGTCCATTAAGCTTATCCTTTCCTTTTTTTATCTCATAAGAATCATATATAAAATCTGATGTATAATTACCATCAATATTCTTCATTAATACAAATGGCTCACGTATATCTCCCTTTCCATAAGAAGAATATTCAAGATTGATATTTTCAAGTGTAACATGACCGGCTTCATCTGAATAACTTATAAGATTGCCGGCAGGATATACACATTTATCAGAAGCTGCCTTTACTTCTTCCTGTGTAAAATCCACACTGCTGCCATAATACAGATGTTCTAACTGTCCCGTATCCATTATTCTGAATGTATATGTCGTATTTTTTGTATCAAGCACAAATACTCCATTATCATATCTAATCATATATCTGCTCCAATTCTTATTAAATCATTTTTTGTCTGTCTGTAAGTACCTGTGAGATTTCATTCATTTTATTCTCATCAAGAATATATTTCTTCATAAAAATTACTGCAGCCACAACAAGTCCTCCGATAGGTATCACAGTCATAACGAATCTGAGTCCGATAACTGCTGACAGGCTCTGGTCTGCCACAGTCATTCCGTTACCGGTCTTAAGTCCTATTACACTGATTGCAATACCTGCAAGGAGTGCTGCAAAACCTGATGCTAACTTAACCACAAATGTCTGCATGGAAAATATTACACTCTCATCCCTGCGGTTATTTTTCATCTGTCCATATTCAATGGTATCTGATAAAAATATCGTCGTAAGCACATTTAAAAGACCACTTCCTGCAAATATCATAAACGCAGGAACCAGTAATAATAACCAGCTTGACGGATTTATTGAAACATTGATAATTCCTGAAAATGTAACTGCAAGAAGTAATGCATATCCGGCAATTTCTGCTATTATTGCAAATCTGAATACACCTTTCTTTTCCATTTTCTTTCTAAATAGTGGAAATAACATCATAGCAATAATCTGTGATGCCCCGCCAAATGCTGAAAACAGGCTGTACGCACCTTCACCGTCGCCAATATCATATGTAAAAAAATATATTACAAGATTGCTTGTAAGATATAATGATGTATTAATAAGTATAATTGCAATTACAACTATTATAGCCTGGTCATTAGACAAAAGAGATTTAAACATTTCCTTTATTCCGTGGCTTTCCACACTTTCTTCATTCTTTTCCTTTACGTTAAGACAGCATATAACCTCTGATACCACAAATATCACTGCCACTGCTAAAGCCCAGTATTTAAAGCCTATGCGATAATCTGCCATTGCCGAACCTCCACCGAGTAATGGAACTACAACCATGGTAAGAACTGTTGGAACGGCACTTCCTATACCGGCACACGACCTCGCCATTGATGATATATTCTCTCTTTCTTTACCGGGTCTTGTTATTGCCGGAATAAATGACCAGTATGGAATATCCATAAATGTGTAAGTTACCCCCCACAATATATAAAACATTGCAAGCCATGTACGGCTCACCACATCCGTTGCACTTTCAGGTACTGCAAATAACGCATATAATACAAATGCATTAAGCACTGTTCCTGCCATAATCCACGGTCTGAACCTTCCAAAACGGCTCTTTGTCCTGGCCACTATTATTCCCATAAACGGGTCATTAAAAGCATCAAATACTCTCGCCGCCATAAGCACTGCTCCTACAAATACTGATGACACCCCTATCACCGATTCGTAGTAAAATAATATATATGTAGTTACAAGCATATATACAAAATCTTTTCCAAACGCCCCAATACCATAAGATATTTTTTCCTTTAAAGTAAGCTTCATACACAATTCTCCTTATCCATTATCAAATTATTCCCTATTTATTCTTCATAGCCAGCTTAACCACCTCATAAGCTCCGTTATATATTCCCTGTTTATTATTACTCTTTATATTGTTACACATTTCACAATATATATTTCTGTCCTTAATCATCATTCTTATCATCTGTAATGTCTGTCTTATATCTGTACATTCATATGTTCCATCACCTATCTCTGCCGAATGGATTGCTCCCCACTTTTCATGTCCTCCGACTCTTTTTATAAACAGCTTAGGCACCGGATAAAATGCCAGCTCGCTCGGCTTTGTTACAAGTACATCACAGCTTCTCATTAAAAGATTAGTACAATATACCGCTTCAAATATATTTTCATGGTAAAACGCATGTATTCCGCTTACATCTCCTGTAAGTGCTTCATTTGCAAAGTTCTTTGTATCATCCCATCTGTCAAAATGCAATACCGCTTCTTTATTAAGTTCCGAAACATTTCCTGTAAGCTCGTCCCATGCCTCCTTATAATCACCTACATTAATATACAGTGCTGCCTTTCCTGCCTTTATATATGGCATAAGAAAGCTTATAATTGCTGAGAATATTTCTCTTTGTGCTCCTGCACCGCCTATTGTCAGTAAGAATCTTACCGGTCTTTTCTTTTTTGCCCTCATAATCCTTGCAGCACAGTCATTATCTATATTAGAAACAAGCTCATGGTCAATATAATGACCTGTATACATGATTGAATCTGCCGGCATAGGCTTAAGTATTCTCCTGCCATCCATGCCATTAAGCATTCTGTACCCTAATAGTGAAGAATGTGTCTGTACTGTATGTATGCTCCCCTCCGCAAGATGAAGTGCCATAGGCCAGTTATCAGGAATTGCATTGACAACCCTTTCCATACCTGCGTGGACTGCTGCCTGTGCCGGCCACACATGTGTTGCAACTACTGGAATATCCTTTGGAATATTTTTAAATATACCTGTCATTAATTCAGAATTTTTCTGATCTGTGGAATTATATGTAATCTTTTTAAAGCCCTCGTAATTGACCGGTTCCCATACAAATCTGTTAAACAGCTTACTTTTTTGCGATATTCTCGAGCCAAGGGAATACAAATCATTCTGTGCATTAATAACCTTGCCGCCCGTTGTATCTTTAAATGAATTGAGGTCTAACCAGTATGGCTTATATCCTAGTGCATTAGCGGCTGAAGCTATTGCCATTGATATTCTATAATGTCCGAAGCCCATTCTTATATTCCCGACAATCACTCCCTTTTCGTGGTCAAATTCATCATTACAGTTATAATTTTCTGTATCTTTTTCTAATACTTTTTTCTCTTTAATCTTATTATCAGCCAGTCTTGCTGCTGCTATCTTAGCCGGTGTCTTACCATAGGCAGAACTCTCCCCGGCAATAATAATATTATGTACACCAAGAATATCTCCAATATACTCATTATCTGTAACTGCAAGCTTATAATCATTCTGTGAATCATCACCGAATTTCTTAATAAATCTTGCTTTTGAACAATCAGCTTTAGCCACCGTATAATGACTCATTTTATTGCCAAATATTACTGATGACTTATCTTTAATCTTACTGTTAATGTTATTATTCTTTTTAACTGCACATTTAATTTTATTACCAGATTTATTTGCTTTTTTCATATTGACCTCCATTGCTTTTTATTACTTTTCATGCAAAAACCCTTAAAAATAAATACAAAGTTATTTCAAACTATTCCATTAATCATTATATCTACCATATCTTTAAGTGCCTCCCCATAAGCCGTTCCTGTCTTTGACAGTATATCATCTCCTAGAAACTTCATTATTCCTGCCTCAAAGAGTCCCTTAAATACTTCGATGTTAAATGGTCTGTACACCCCCTTATCAACTGCCTCATTCATAAGCTCAATAGTTATATCCCAGCCCGTATTGACATGCTCAATTATTTTGTTAAATATATCCTCATAGTTTTCTCTTAAAGTATATACTTTGGTAAAATCAATGGTTCTGAATCTGTCAGGCATAACTATTAATATTTTTTTAATTTTTTCTGTAAGCTCAATGGAATTGTCCTGATATAACTTCTGTTCACTTTCTTTAATTGCAGCAAATCCATATTCTACCGTCTGTTCCATAAGGTCATGCTTATCTTTAAATACTGTATATATTGTCTTTTTACTGATTCCCAACCTTTTTGCGATACTCTCCATTGTAAATTTAATTCCTTTTTCATTAAATTCATCAAGAGCCGCTTCTATAATATCTATCTTCAATCTTTCCATTGTATCAATTCCTATTATAAATATTCGTATAAAAATAATGCTGATGTGATTATTTTCCAAAGCTGATATTTTGTTTTGCTTTTCACAGACATTAGAAAATTCCATCAGAATGCTGATTAGTATGCTGTTACTTTAATTATTGGAAACCAGATTTATCTTTTTGGTTTCCTTGTATTAAAATATAACACACATTATGTGTATTTTCAATAAAAATACAATCAATAATGTGTGTTTTTTATACATTTTATCATTTATTAATACATACTACCTGTTATTTAATAAGCCATTTATTCAATTAAGTACCAGATAGCTTCATAATATCACCGGCAATTTTTTCAAATGTCATTGACTTTGCTTTTTTATATGCATTTTGTGATATAAGCTTCCAATCAGCTCTTTCATTATTAATATCAGAAACCAGCTTTTTTATGCTTTTCTTATCCGTTATATCATAACACAGATAATCCGAACCTTTTTCAAAATATCTGTCCATAAGACTGTTAGAATCAGATATTGAAACTGCTCCATTTATCATGGAATTGACAACTCTGTCATGTATCCCTGCCTTAAATAATGGCATTATATTTAAAACATATCTGTAATTGTGCATTAAATACAGACTTTGTACATATGACACCTGTGGAATTATCTTAACATTTTCATATTGCGATAATGAACTTTCATCATATTTTTCACCACATATTACGAGCTTTGCTCCTGCTCTTGCAAATTCTTCAAGCACATTTTGTCTTGTAACTGCCCTCATATAGATATCTGCCATAAAATACATTGTATTGTTTACACCATTATTTACCACTTGTTTCTGTAATACATATTTCCTGACAGCACTCTCATAAGTTAGCTCAGGATTATTTTGCATAATATTTATAACAGCTTTTATACCATTTTTCATATTATCCGGCATAGCCTCTATAATCTCGTAATAACCCACAGGGTCAAGATATGTTCCCGGAAATAATATTGCATTTTTTCTGCAGTCTATAATACCTTTAGAATATATTCCCTTATCAGATATTCCCATATTCTCCATAAGGCCGTTAATATTATCAGCCTCAATTGCTCCAAGCGGCTCAACAAGAATATTTTTTATATGCGGATAAAATTGTCTTATATATTCTGCATGATTTTCGTCGATGCATATTACATTATAGTTCTTAAGCTTGTGGGCTAAAAACTTATGATGATATACGGGATGGTCAACAATGTAATTATAGAAAGGCCCATTAATTGAATCCAAAAAATACATTTCTTTTCCATCATTATTATCTATGATAAGATCCGGCAGTTTTGAATTAAAATCAATAACAGCATCGTAATTTTCCCCTTTAAGCTCTTCAAGTTCCTGAATATTACCATGCTTTGTTATGTCAAATATATCAACAACAGCACCTGCCCTCTTAAAACCATATGCAAGCATATCAGCAAACAGCCTTGTCGAATTATACGCAATTCCTTCCATTTTAAAAATTAATACATGCATATTTCACCCTTTATTATAGATATATTGTATCATTCCCGGTCCCAGTACATCAGTGGGTCTTGCAATAAATCCATGCTTTTCATAAAATATTTCCCTGCCCTTGGCACACATAAGGCATAACATCATCCTTGAATTATTTATTGTTATGGAATTAACATACTCTATCAATTTCTCAATTAACATACTCCCAATATGTTTTCCCTGATATTCAGGAATTATTATCAAATCCTGTATATAGCTTATTACAGCTCCATCGCCGACAATTCTGCCCATTCCTATAGGCTGTCCATCATCATACACTGTTATTATCTTAAGACTGTTATTAAGTGCCATCTGTGCCTGCTGCCTGTTAAGTTCTATCCAATGCACCTTGCTTCTTAACTCCAGATATGTATTTACATCTTTATTATCTTCAACAAAAGTCAACATTTTCTCTTCCTCCATATCGTTTACCAACAAAGTATACACTCTTTTATTATAATTGTCTATTTGGGAAAGTTTCTTATCCTTAAAAATACTATATTACAATTATATATTTTTATAATATGATAAATATCATTATATTCCCCAATATAATGATATTCTCATATAAATTCAATAATGTAATCCACCATTTATATATTTTGAAACATACAGTAAAATATGCTATAATATTAATGATTTATACGGCAGTACGTTCAATTTCCTTAGCTGTACCAAAAATAAAACTACTGCCGTGATAACTCTAGAAACTCTTAACGTATGTTTCTTACAGTTATACTAATAGTTTTTAAGAAAAGGAGTTTGAAAATGATTACTGTAGCTAAAGATGGTACTGGTGATTTTACATCTGTAAATGAAGCCATAAAAAGTATCCCTGATGGAAATGAAACAATATTTATTAAAAACGGAATTTACAGGGAACGTGTCGAAATAACTGTTGATAACATTACACTTATTGGTGAAAACAACAAAGAAACTGTAATAACAGAAGGCTTCTACGCTCTCATGCCTATGCCTGACGGAAGCCGGAGGGGAACATTCCGTTCATATACATTTCTAGTACATGCTGATAATTTCAGTGCCTATAATATTACCTTTGAAAATTCGTCCGGCTTCGGAAAGGACGTAGGACAGGCAATAGCCGTATATGCCGAAGGTGATCATATTATATTCAAAAACTGCCGTATGCTCGGTCATCAGGATACACTATTTACCGGTCCACTTCCTCTTAAAGAAATACAACCCGGCGGCTTTACAGGGCCTACACAATTCTGTGAAAGAATCCCCGGACGCCAGTTATATGAAGATTGTTATATATGTGGAGAAATTGACTTTATATTTGGAAGTGCTACGGCTTATTTTAAGAATTGTGAATTATATGCCCTTAACAGAAATGAAAAGATTAACTCTTTCTATACCGCACCTTCTACATATGAGGGCGAAAAGTTCGGATATGTATTTGAACATTGTAATTTCACAGGAAACTGCCCTGACAGAACTGTAATGCTTACACGTCCGTGGAGAATATACTCAAAAGTAGTATTTTTAAATTGCAGCTACTCAGGACAGATTACAGAAACAGCTTTCCATGACTGGAACAAACCTGAATCACATAAGACCTGTTATTATGCTGAATACAAATGCAGCGGTGACGGTTATGTGCCTGATAAACGCCCTGATTATGTACACCAGCTTACAGATGAAGAAGCAAAAGCATATACAAGACGTAATGTAATCGGCTTTTAAGCCACATCCGGTTTATAACTTAATAAGTTTATAATTTGATAGTTAATAAGAGGGACTATCCTGCTAAGAAAAGTTATAATATAGATTAATTAATATTATCAATCTTTTATATAATAACATTTTCTTAACCGGACAGTCCCTTTTAATTAATTTTTGGCATAATCTCAAATTAATAATCACTTCAAATTAATATTTCCAAGTGAAACACTGTTACTAAACACTTCAAGATTCATTGATGTGATATTATCAGCTAATGAATCGGTCACCTGAAATAATGCAACCGCTGTATATCCTGAGCCAGACGGAATACTTACCTTACTAAGTGCAGAAATATCATTCTTTAAAATTGATGTGAGCTGTTTAATGGTTGTCCCATTAACATTCAATGCAAAATTAATTCCACTTGAACCAGTATTAGCTTCTATAGTATCCCCTGTATTATTAGTAATGGTAAATTCAACTGCAATTACTTTGCAGCCTTCACTTGCCGGTACACATATTGCAAATTCATCTGTAGGATATCTCTCGCCTACAACATATGTAGAATATGCTAAATCCGCATTACGAAGCTCCATTGCTTTCTTCATATCTGTAATAACATCCCCTGAAGCTGCCACTTTACCCGGCTTAGATGAAGCTGTCTGCTGTGTAGTCTGAGACTGTGCTGCCGGCTGGGAAATTACGGTTGAAGCCTGTGTACTTCCAACCGTATTATTGGTTGTTGCACTGTTGTTTATACTTCCTTTTGAATTATATGTATTCTTAGCAATATCAAGTTTCTGATAGTTCCATTCATTATCATATGAATGCTTAAGCATTACACCCGCAACATATTCTGCAATTAAATCATTCTGTTCTTCTGTAAGTGTAACTTTATCTCCACATCCCGTAGCTGTTATAGCGATTGCAGCCCCAAGACAAATAGCTAATATTTTCTTCATAACAACCCTCCCTATATTAGGCATACCTATATTATACCACAGATTTGGCGTCCAGGTCAAACCAGAATTCTACTCCATTGTCTAAATTACGCACTCCATATTCTTTGCCATATGAATCCATTATTGCTTTTACAATTGACAATCCTATTCCGTTGCCACCGTATTCCCTTGTTCTTGCCTTATCAACTTTATAGAATTTACCCCAGATATTATTTATGTCCTCTTCTGGGATATTCTTTCCTGTATTAAATACACTTACACGGATGTTATCACCATTTTTCTTTACATTTACCTCAATTCTCTTTTCAAAATCACAATGATTAATTGCATTAGATATATAGTTAGTTATAACTTCCTCTATCTTATACTCATCCGACCATACATCTATATGTTCATCCGCCTGATTAAATATAATCTTTATTCCTTTTTGTCCTGCTCTTAATTCATTGGCATTAACTACCGAAGATACCAGCTCTATTATATCGAATCTTTCCATAACAAGCTCTTCATCCCCAAATTCAATCTGGTTAAGAGTAAGAAGCTTTTTAACCATCATATTCATCTTATTAGCTTCATCCATTATTACACTGCAATAAAAATCCATGCTTTCAGGATCGTCAGTTATTCCTTCTTTAAGTCCTTCTGCATATCCCTGAATCAAGGCAATAGGCGTCTTTAATTCATGTGATACATTGGATAAGAACTCTGTTCTCATCTGGTCAATTTTAACTTTTTTATCTATGTCTCTTTGTAATTCAAGATTCGCTGATTTTAACTGTGCAATATTCTGTTCCAGCCTGCTTGACATATAATTCATGCTCTCGCCAAGAATACCTATCTCACCTTTATCATTTCCTTCATAACGTGCATCAAAATCCATTGCTGCCATTTTCTTAGCCAGCTCTGAAAGCTGCATAATAGGCTTCGTAAAATATGATGAGAATATATAAGCGACAACTATGCCTATTAGTGTTATAGCTATTCCTATATATGTAATAAACTTGTTAAATATAGTTACATTATCCTTAATTCCCTGAATTGCCAGTCTTAACATTATAGAATCACCGCAGTCAAGAGTACCCCATAATTCATAGTAATAATCACCAAGACGGGTATCATATATCTTTTGTAACGTATACTTATCGGTCTTAAGAATAATCTCTCTTGTCTCTCCAATACCGCTTCCTGACATATTAATCATATAAGGATCCTTTAAATTATCTGATGATATATCTGAATCCGTGTTATCAGTATCGGTACTGCTGTTATTATTATCACCTGACATATCATCCATATTCATATCAGATGGTCTGTTCTTATCTATACCATTTTTACCACCCTTATTCTTACTATCCGGTGCCGGCTGGGCTGATGAATCCTGTGATGACTGCTGCTGTTGGCTGTCCTGCTGGAAAATATCATTATTAAAGATACTCATTCTTAATCTGTTTATCATCTCATCTTCAACATTACTGCTTACATATACAGTAGTCCAGTCACTACTAACAACTATAACAGACATAGCAGTACTGTTGGTAAGCTGTTCCAAACTATCATTCATCTGATTGTCTGGAATATCTCCTGCTGAATAATTATTAAGAATATCATTAATACAGTCATAATTAGATAACATCAGTTTTCTTTTTCCATCAAAATAGAACTGTTCAGAAAATGCATTATTAATAAATACTACTAATACTATTAAACTTACAATAATTGCTGTAAGAAGTAATGTAAATTTAACTCTTATAGAATGTCTTCCCATTATTTAAACCTGCCTGTCGTATTCAAGATTCGCTCACAAATCCTGCTGTGAGCTGCCGGTCAGCTCTGCTGACATTTTCATATCAGTGGCTCTGCAATCCTCGCAAAGCATATATCCCAGTCGCAGATTGAACCTCGACTAAGCTATATATATTACTATTCTTCTATTTTTCAGGTATGTATTATCATAGCTAAATGCCTATACCTGTACAACAAAAATTATATCATCTTTCTAGACCTCAAACTTATATCCCATTCCCCATATAGTTTTGATATAATCTCCCTTGTCACCCATTTTCTTTCTGAGCTTCTTTACATGTGTATCAATTGTTCTTGCATCTCCAAAATAATCATAATTCCATACATTATTAAGAATCTTTTCCCTTGATAATGCAATCCCCTTATTATCTATAAAATATGATAAAAGTTCAAATTCTTTATAGCTTAATTCAATCTCCTTTCCATCAATCCTTACTATATGTGCTGCCTTATCAATCTCTATTCCGCCTATATCAATACATTCATTACTATCAACCATATATGCTCTCCTTATAAGAGCATCAACCCTTGCAGTCAATATCTTAGGACTGAACGGCTTGCTTATATATTCATCTGCACCACAGTCAAACCCCTGTAATTCATCACGTTCTTCACTTTTAGCAGTAAGCATAATAATAGGTACTTTTGAATTCTTTCTTATCTCACGGCATACTTCCCAGCCATCCATCTTAGGCATCATCACATCAAGTATTACAAGTGCAATATTCTTATCTGCATAAAATTTATCTATCGCTTCTTCTCCATCTCCTGCTTCTATAACTTCATAATTCTTTCTTGACAGGAAATCATTAACAAGCTTTCTCATTCTGCTTTCATCATCAACCATTAAAACTTTTAATTTATCCATTGTAACCCTCCATTCAATACACTTAATCTTATTACAGTTTATTTCTGCAATATAAAACCATAAGTTTATAAATTACCAAATCATATCCATATATTACCTTACAGTTATGTTTAATTTGTGAAATAATATATGTTTTTTCTATGTCTTAACCCTGTTATTTTCCCTGTATCTGCGCCTCTCTTGCCTTAAGCGATGCTTCCTCTGACTGTAGCTGTTCCTGCCAGGCTGAATATTTATCCTGTAGTTTGGTTTCATAATTGATTATATTCGGATTTTTACTTGTCAGAGTAATTATAATCATTGCAATAATTACAACAACCAGCGCCAGATTTATAATAACGGAGGTTGTAAATCTGCTTTTATACATGTTACGTTCTCTTTTTAATATTCTTATCTCACTCTGATTCTCAATAATCTCCCTCTTACCTTCAAGCACACTCTGCACATCATTATTAATTGGAATCGGACGTATTCTGTTATTAGGAATCTCTTTACATATATATAGAAACTGCTGCAATTCCTTAAGATAATTCAACCCGACCATTGTGCTAAAGAGTTTTTTATCAATTATTGAATTATATAATGCATAGACCTGCCTTGCATCCTTAGTATTAATCTTTGATGACATTTTATTAATTGCCTGAAACTCCTCTTTGGCAGCATCTGCTGCCTTCTTATCAGTAAATGTATATCCACCGACCGTATACTGCTTCTCTTCCTGTCCACTGGTTCTGTTATCTGCCATAAAACCCTCCATTTCTGTATATAACCATCTCAAAAAATATTTTAAATATAACTTATTTTTACCTTCTGATACATATCTATATTTACTATACAAGCGGTAAATACCTTTTGTCCCTTATATTATATTTATTTTAACACATATTAATATTAATACAATCATACAATAATCACATAAGAGGCTTTAATGTTACTGTGTACCTCCGTATAACTTACAGTAATATTATATGCCGTCAGAAAGTGGTGATTATTGTGAAAAAAAAGACATTTATGTCATCTGACAATCTTCCATTAAAATGTCTGATATTAATTGCATTTACAGGAATTATTATATTTCCACAAACCGCCTTTACAGGTGCAATAACCGGTATAAAACTATGGGGCGCTACCATTTTCCCTGCTTTATTTCCGGCATTTATTATTACCGGCTGCATAATCAGATTATTCCCTATGAATTCAGGTCTTTCATATATATACATTATACTATCCGGCTTATTATGCGGATATCCCTTAGGTGCATATCTGTGTGGTACATATCACTCCGAACACCCTGATGAAAACATAAGCAGCCGGCTTGCCGCATTTTGTAATATATCAAGTCCATCATTTGTAATTAATTATATAGTAAATCAGATATTATATGAAAAAATTGAATTATGGAAAATATTACTATGTATATATACTCCCGTTATTGAATGTCTGGTAATTATTATGTTTATCCATCATAAGGATATATTTTGTGGCATTAATAAAAATATTACAACAAAAAAACAGATGCCATTTAGAATATCAGATATAATTGACAGTTCCATTACCGATGCCGTCAACAATATGCTTAAACTGGCAGGATATATAATTATATTTTCATGTCTTTCACAATATATTATGCTTCTGCCTATAAATAATCCTGTAATAAGCACAATTCTTTGTTCCATTACCGAAATAACCAATGGAATATTTCTATGCAGCCGTCTTAATATTGATACAACTTATATATGTATTATAATTACAGCCGTAAATGCCTTTGGTGGAATATCAACACTTATGCAGACTGCCGGAATAACCAGACAGAATAACATTAATATTAAATCTTATCTATATGGAAAAATAATACTTACAATCGTAAGTATCGTAAATGCCATGATTATCTTGCTGCATTAATTAAAAAAGCGAGTTATTACAATTATAAATACTGATTATAGTATCTGCAAAAGTCAGATACGACTAATCATTATTATATAAAATGTAATATACTCGCATATTTAATAAAATCATAAATCATTTAAGTTAGTTATTCTCATCGTTATCATCGTAACCTGAAATATCATCCTGATGATTATCATACTGTGGTATATCCAGCGGTTCACTTTCCTGTACTTCATCAGATGTCTGATTCATATTCTGTTCTTCCTCCTGCTGGTTATCCGCCTTTAACTCATTACGATTATTATTTACAACATTCAGAATACTTTCAAGCCCTGACATAAGAGAATTATATTTATTTCTGTTATCCTTAATTGAATGTTCTATTATATATTGGAGCTTCTCAAGCATATCATCTGTATATTGTATCGCTCCCATTCTTATCTCGTTGGCATCATTTGTAGCAGAATCAAGAATATGCTGTGCCTGCATAGTTGCCTCATCAATCATCTTATTGGCTTTCTGATATGCCTGCTGCATAATCTCATGCTGGTCAATAAGTTCTGATGTATGAATCTGTGCCTGATTAATAATCTCATCTGCTTTTTCCTTAGCATCTTCAATAATTGCATCTGTATTATTTAATATTCTCTGATATTTTTTAACTTCTTCCGGTGTCCTTAATCTCAATTCCGATAAGAGGTCTTCCATCTTTTCTTTGTCAACCGCAATCTTGGTAGTTGAAAATCTAATATATTTACAATCATCAATATACGCTTCAATATCACTAATTATCTGCTCTATTCTACTCATATTCTCTTCTTATCCCCTTTTGCTGCTTATTATCAGTCTTTATGAATATTGTATCTTTCATATACCCTGTCAATTATCTGGGCAGGAACAAATTTACTTATATCTCCACCGTACATTGCCATCTCTTTTACGATGCTGGAGCTAAGATACGCATATTTAAGACTTGTATTTAAAAAAATGGTATCCACATCAGGATTAGCAACTCTGTTAGTCTGTGACATAGCAAGCTCATATTCAAAATCAGTAACGGCACGAAGTCCTCTTATTATTACCTGGACATTCTGTTCTCTTGCAAAATCAACCAAAAGTCCGCTAAAGCTCATTACTTCTACATTCCCTAATTCTCTAGTCACTTCCCTTAACATATTAACACGTTCATCTACTGAAAACAATGGAGTTTTAGTAGTATTATTAAGTACTCCTACAATCAGATGGTCAGCCAGACACGATGAACGCTGTATAATATCCAGATGTCCCAGTGTAACCGGATCAAAACTGCCCGGATATATCGCTGTCTTCAACTTCTTTCTCCTTTCAATGCAATCTGTTATTCATTAAGATTAAGAAAAAGATGTTTATTAGTCTTATAATTCTTAGTCTTGTATACTGTATACCCTAAATCCTCAATGTATGACATATCAGCCTCAAGTGATTCCTCAATTATAATAATTGTATATTTGTCAATTATTCCCGAATTATTAAGGGCTGCCAAAACATCTCTTTCAAAGTCATTATTATATGGTGGATCCATATATACTATATCAAACACTTCATGACCTGCAAGTCTGTTTATCGCAGATAATACATCCTGTTCCATAACAATGGCATCCTCTTCAAGATGTGTGAACTTGAGATTCTGTTTTATATATGCACATGCCGCTTTATTATTTTCAACAAGTACTGCTTCTTTTGCACCTCTGCTTAAAGCCTCAATTCCAATTGCACCACTTCCAGAATACAGATCAAGGAAACGACAGCCATATATATCAGTCTGAAGAATATTAAACAATGTCTCCTTAATCTTATCTGTAGTAGGTCTTGTATCCAATCCTTCAAGTGTCTTTAGCGGCAGGCTTTTGGCCTTTCCTGCTATTACTCTCATAATAATCTCCATTCCGCAGGCATTTTCTAATGCCAGAGGAATCGCAGGCCAGATATCCAATCCAGCTTTGCGATAACAGCTACTTTGTGATGCCTGCAGCACTAATAGCCCGTTCATTTATGAACTTGTAAAAAATAATCGCATATGCATTATTTTTCACACTACTTAATCCTCTGCTTTAATAATCTTAAAAATTATTCTTTCCATTCAATGTTATTATTGCCTTCAATCTTTTTATCTCTCAACATCAGCTCTCTTACAGCATCTGCCGGTGATTTATCATCAAATAAGACCTCATTAACCTGTTCAACTATAGGCATCTCAACATTATATTTTTTGGCAAGCTGTAATGCTGCCTTTGCAGAAAATACACCCTCAACAACCATCTGCACTTCTTTCATTGCCTCATCCTTTGTATATCCCTTGCCTATAAGGATACCGGCCCGTCTGTTACGGCTGTGCATGCTTGCACATGTAACAATAAGATCTCCAATCCCTGAAAGTCCTGTAAAAGTTATGGCATCAGCTCCCATAGCAATACCAAGTCTTGCAATCTCAGCAATTCCTCTTGTAATAAGTGCAGCCTTAGTATTATCTCCATAGCCAAGACCATCCGCAATACCTGCTGCAAGTGCAATGACATTTTTTAAAGCACCACCTATACATATTCCGAGCATATCCGGACTCGTATATACCCGGAACACATCACTCATAAAAATATTCTGGAGATACTCTGCATCTTTCTTTTTATGAGTTCCAATAACACAGGTTGTCGGAATTCCACGTCCGACCTCTTCGGCATGACTCGGTCCTGAAAGCACCGCTACTGTCACATTTGGTATCTCCTCTTCTATAATCTGACACAGTGTAAGAAGTGAATCCTCTTCAATACCTTTACCAACATTAACTATGTACTGACCTTTCTTTACAAATGGAGCAATTATCTTAGATGTAGACCTTGTATAAGGTGATGCAACTGCCATTACTATCACATCTGCTGTTGTAACTGCATATTCTGTATCTGCAGTAAATTCTATTGTCTCAGGTATCTTAACACCCGGAAGACATTTTTTATTTTCCCTGGTCACTTTTAATTCCTCTATTTCCTCTGGAAATACAGACCAGACCTTAACTCCATGCCCATTATTATTAAGTAATATTGCAAGTCCCAGTCCCCAGCTTCCTGCTCCAATAATACTAACCTTAGCCATAATTCCTCCTGATTTTATAATTAGTTATTTTTGTGCTGACCAATCTTTCTTTCTGTTCCATTTATTAATCGTTGTATATTGCCATGATGTCTTATAAATGCAAGTGCCGTGATAATAAATGTAATTACAAGTCCTTCATACAGGCTGCTTCCTGTGAGTGGAAGCCATCCACATATGCCATAGATTACCATTTCCACAAAAAACAGACCGATAAATACAAGTGAACCCAATGAAACATATTTAGAAATATAAGTTACTCCTGCAAATGTAAGTAATCCTAATACTGAAAGAACCCAGCAGTTTTTTGGAAACAGCAGCAATGAAAGAACCACTCCCGAAGAGGCTGCAATTCCCTTTCCGCCCTTAAACTTAAGATAAAAAGGAAAATTATGTCCAAGCACTACTCCAAGACCGCTGTATAAGAACAGAAGCATCTCATAATCACTGTTCTTACCGAATATAAAATGTACAATAACGGCTGCAAGCACAGCTTTTAATGCATCTACAAAATATGTTATAATTCCTGCTTTCTTACCTAATGTTCTCATAACATTAGTCGTTCCTGCATTACCGCTTCCATAATTTCTTATATCAATATGGTTAAATTTACCATACCAGTAGCCTGTCTGTAAAATAGTGCCAACCATATATCCGATTACAAGGCACAATATACGTTCTGTCATCAGAATATTCCTCCAAATATCTTAATTAAATTCCCTTACTGTACATTTTATCTATTTTTCTTTACGTTCTCTATTAATAAATCTTATAGAAGTACCTCTAAAGCCAAATGACTCTCTTATCTTATTTTCAATATATCTGGTATATGAAAAATGTGTAAGCTTCTTATCATTAACAAACATAACAAATGTAGGTGGCTTAACTGCAACCTGTGTCATGTAATATATACGAAGTCTCTTACCCTTATCTGATGGTGGCTGCTGCATGGCAACCGCTTCTGTAAGAATTTCATTTAACACACCCGTTGGCACTCTTAAATTCTGACTTTCTATGATTGTATCAATAAGCTCATAGAGTTTATTAAGTCTTTGACCTGTCTTAGCTGAAATAAATAAAATCTCTGCATATGACATAAACGAAAGTGTCTGTCTTATCTTATTCGTATGCTCATAAATGGTCTTATCATTCTTTTCAATAGCATCCCATTTATTAACCGCAATTATGATACCCTTGCCTCTCTCGTGTGCAATACCTGCAATCTTGGCATCCTGTTCTGTAACACCTTCTGTAGCATCAATTACAATTACAACAATATCAGCACGTTCTACTGCTGCAACTGTTCTAATTATACTATATCTTTCAATCTCTTCCTTTATCTTATTCTTACGTCTAAGACCTGCTGTATCAATAAATACATATTCTTTCTTATTATATACAACCGGTGTATCAATCGCATCTCTAGTTGTTCCTGCTATATCTGATACAATTACACGGTTATTTCCAATAAGTTTATTAATTATAGATGACTTACCAACATTAGGCTTACCTACTATCGCAATCTTAGGTCTGTCATCCTCTTCACCCGTATCAGTACCTTCCGGGAAATTCTTAACAACTTCATCTAACATGTCACCAATACCAAGCTTAGATGCTGCTGATACAGGTATCGGGTCTCCTATGCCGAGATTATAGAACTCATATACATCCGGCATAAATTTGTCAAAGTTGTCTACCTTATTAACAACTAAAAGTACCGGCTTTCTTGATCTTCTAAGCATATCTGCAACTTTAGCATCTGAATCAACAAGCCCCTGTCTTACATCCGTAAGGAATATAATAACATCTGCTGTCTCGATAGCTATCTCTGCCTGCTCTCTCATCTGTGAAAGAATAATATCACTTGAATCAGGCTCAATACCACCTGTATCAATCAATGTAAATGACTTGTCAAGCCATGAAACTTCTGCATATATTCTGTCTCTTGTAACACCTGGAGTGTCCTTTACAATTGATATGTCCTGCCCGGCTAATACATTAAATAATGTAGACTTACCAACATTAGGTCTGCCTACTACTGCCACTATTGGTTTGCTCATATTAATCTCCATTTCTTATAAATATTTTATAAATACTGATAATCTTAATTAAGTCTAAAATGTCCATGATAGTCTTCCGGTTCACAACAAATCGTATTTTACATAAAAACCTAATTTTATGCCAAATCACAGCCAGATTATATCCTGATGCCGGATACTTATTGTAATACTTAAATATTAATAAAACATAATCTTCATTTGGACAATCTTCTTTATATAATAACAGTTTAATTGATTTTTGTAAAGTTCTATGATATGCTGTTTAAATATTACAATCTATTATTTATTTGGAGGTATGCTTTTTGAAAAAAATATCAGACTTAATTAATTTATATAAAGTTAAAGGGATTCTAAAAAAAGTCCTGACATTTGCCGGTACATCATTAATTATTGCATCCACATTTAATACGGCTGTATACGCCGCAGATTCATCAACAACATATAAGTTTCCGGACATAAGTCTTCAGGTATCTGTTCCCGACACACTTGTTGGTTTTACAAGGAATGTAACCTCTAACAATGCATATCTTGACAGAGTTGGCACTGATGATGTCGAGGAACTCCGTTCACTGATGATTACTAATAATATATATCTTGAAGCAATTCCTAAGACAACGGATATTAACTACGAAATACTTATCAATGGTAAAAATGCTGATTCTGATGTTAAGAATTTTAACGAAACAGATGATGCTTCACTTCTTTCACAATTTGACGAATATGTTAAAACATGTGATAATATTGACAATTCAAGTGTTACAGAAAATGTAACTTCATCACAGTTATATAAGAATGATACCACCTCATACTTTGTTGTAGATGTAAAATCTGTTTCCAACAATAAGGTAACAACATATGTAAAAAAATATTATACCGTTATGATGGGTAAATCTATCACCTATACAATACAAAGCAACGGCTCTGAAATATCAGACGATTACGCAGATATACTTCTATCAATAGTCGATTCAGCTGAATATAAGACCATTAAAAAATCCATTCTTGATAACCAGTTTGTATCTGAGATATTTACTACCGTAATTACAGTGCTTATTCCTATTCTTATTCTTGCACTTATTGTATTTATTGTAAATAAGAGTACAAAAAAGACAAAAAAACAGATAGAAGCTGACGAAGAAAGATACAAAGCTGCCTATGCAGCAAGAGAAGCTGAAAAAAAAGCATCCGGAGATTCTAAATTATCCGATTAATTCAGCCATATTTAGTCTCAAAAGTCAACAGGCTGTCGTATTAAAGAACTTATTTTTCTTAATACGGCAGCCTTATTATCATAAATGCCATTATGAATATAATTAATCCAAACTGATTATGTGATTTCAATGAAGTTTAATATTTTTCAAGGACAATCATTTAACCTCATTAATTAATGGTTGTCCATTTTCATACAATTTTACATTTTCAAGTGTAGTTCCTGCAATCTCACATAATGCTTCATTAGTTAAAAATGCCTGATGCGATGTTAATATTACATTAGGGAATGATAACAGACGTGCTGTTATCGTAGTCTCTAATATAACATTTGACATATCATCAAACACTAATCCATCTTCTTCCTTATATACGTCGAGTGCTACAGCATGGAACTTATTAGCTTTAATTCCATTAATAAGGTCTTGTGTATTAATCAGGCCGCCTCTTGAAGTATTAACCAGTATTACACCATCTTTCATGCTGGCAATAGTATCCTTATTAATCAAGTTTTCCGTATCATTTGTCAATGGACAATGTAATGAAATAAGATCGGATTCTTTAATAAGTTCCTCTATTGATACATATCTCGCACCTGATTTTTTTGCGAGCTCTTCATCCGGATATGGATCTGCAAGCAGAATTTCCATTCCAATACCTTTACAGATTCGTGCCATACAGCTTCCTATCTTACCTGTTCCAATAATTCCTGCGGTTTTACCATATAATGTTATTCCATTCAGCCATGAAAGACTATAATTATTATCCCTTACCCTGTTATAAGCCTTATGAATACGTCTGTTAGCAGCCATAGCAAGTGTCATTGCATGCTCTGCAACTGCCTCTGGTGAATACGCAGGGACTCTTAATACAATTATTCCATTTTCTTTTGCTGCCTGTAAATCTACATTATTATACCCGGCACATCTTAATAAAAGTAGTTTAATGCTATTATCTTTCATATATTTAAGCATCTGACTTGTAACTGCTGTATCTACAAAAGTACATACAGCATCATAGCCATTTGCCAAAGAAAGCGTTTCACTGGAAAGTTTAGGCTTTAAATACTTTATTTCATAACCATAATTTTCATTTAACTTTTTAAACCATTTTTCATCGTAATCCTTAGTTCCAAAAAAAGCAATTCTCATAATTTTTCTCCTTTAAATTTCTGTCATATCTTAATATTGCCATCTAAAGCATTATTAATAATCATTATCTACCGGAAAATTGATATATAAACAAATTTCCACAATTGTTATAATAATTTTTTATATAACTAAAAAATCGCCAGCCAGACATCACGTCCGACCAGCGACTATTACTTTTTCTGATATATATGGCACGAAAATCTTGTAATAAAATAAGCCGTCAAGCCTATTTTCACACTTTATCACATAGTTATTCAACTTTTAAATATTTTATAATAATTTTTCCAATAATAATATAGGTTATTATACGGTTCCTGTCACCACTAAAGTACTGATACCCGGATTAATGCTCCATGCGTTTGTAACCGGATCCTGAGTATAAGTTGCCGCAGGTACCGTAATCTGACCAGCTCCTGTTGTAAACAGTCCTGTTGCAGTATCATATGAATAATGTGTAGCAACTGACCATGCAGCTCCATTAAATGTGACTGAGAGGTTAGAAAGCAGCGGATCAAATATATCTGTTACAACAATTCCCACAGTCTCATCTGCCACAGTATTTCCGGTGTTCTGAATAGTAAATGTATATGTCAGAGTTCCATTCTCGGTTACAGGAACAGGGCTTACCGCCTTTGTTATAGTAAGCAGCGGTTTATTGTCTGATTGTATAGTTTCCTCAACAGTAACCGGTGTCACTCCTGTTCCGGCAATAATTGCCGTATTAGTAATAGAAGCCCCGGCAGCAGGTGGTGCATACTCATTAACAGTAGTTTCATATACTACTGATACATTCCCACCTGCCGGTATACTTATTCCTGAAACAACCATTGGCGGACCTGCCTGAACTACCGGTGAAGGCTGCAATACTCCATTTATATAGTATTTAATACTACCCTGATTATATGTTAATGGAGTTAAACTTTCCGTACCAGATAAATATGCTCCAAGGTTATCTGTTACAGAAATTCCACTAAATGGAACTGTTCCTGAATTAACAATACTTATAATATATGTCATATTATCATTTTGACTATAACTGTTTGTTACTGCTGTCTTTGTTGCTGATAAAACTTCAAGAATCTCACCCACCGCAATATTAGAATTAGCTATGGAATTTCCATAACGAAGCTGTGCCTGATTAGTAAATCTTGCCATAATCTGTCCAATCCTTTCATATATTAATATTTATATATACTTTAATATATGAAATACAACAGATAAATGTACTGACGAAATTTCAAATATTTTCAATCTGCCAGTCAATCGGCTCAATACCATTTTTCACAAGGAACTCATTAGCCTGACTGAAATGCTTACATCCAAAGAAACCCCTGTATGCCGATAATGGACTCGGATGAGGTGCTTTAAGAATAAGATGTTTAGGATTAGTAAGCATTGGTATCTTACTTTGTGCCGGTCTTCCCCACAACATATATACAATAGGTCTGTCCTGTGCATTAACTGCATTAATTACCGCATCAGTAAACTGTTCCCAGCCTTTGCCCTGATGTGAATTAGCCTGATGTGCACGTACAGTAAGCACTGTATTTAATAACAGTACTCCCTGATCTGCCCATTTCTTAAGGTATCCATTATTAGGAATATAACAGCCACAGTCATCATGCAATTCCTTATAAATATTCTGTAATGAAGGTGGAATTTCTTTCTGATCAGGCAGCACCGAAAAAGAAAGTCCATGTGCCTGGTGTTCATTATGATAAGGATCCTGTCCAAGAAGCAGTACTTTTACTTTACTTAATGGTGTAAAGTGAAATGCGTTAAAGATATCATCAGCCGGAGGATAGACAACAGTTCTTGAATACTCTTCTTTTACAAATGTATACAAATCCCTGTAATAATCCTTTTTAAATTCTCCACTTATGCTGTCAAGCCAGTCATTCTCAATCATGCTCATTAATATCAAACCTCATTTCATATTATTTTATTAAATACAATGCTTCAATGCCATAGCATCCTTTATTATATCATTCTCATAGGAACACCTTTTGCATTAAGATACTTCTTAAGTTCCATTATTTCTAACTCTTTATAATGAAACAAAGAAGCTGCCAATGCCGCATCTGCATGTCCCTTATCAAATGCATCATAAAAATGATCCATGTTACCTGCACCACCTGATGCGATTACGGGTATTGACACTGAGTCAGCAATTATTCTTGTAAGTTCAATATCATATCCGGCTTTAGTTCCATCACAATCCATACTGGTAAGAAGAATCTCACCTGCACCATTTTTTTCAGCCTGCATTGCCCATTCAACAGCATCAATCCCCATATCAACACGACCACCATTTTTATAGATAGTCCAATGAGAACCATCCTCGCTTCTCTTAGCATCAATTGCAACAACAACACACTGGCTGCCAAATTTATCAGCCGCATCACTTATAAGACCCGGGTTCATAATTGCAGCCGAATTAATTGATATTTTATCAGCACCTTCTCTTAAAAGCACCTTAAAATCATCAATAGTTCTTATTCCACCACCAACTGTAAATGGAATAAATACCTTTTCTGCAACCTTTCTTACAAGGTCAACTGTCGTATTTCTCCCATCACTTGAAGCTGTTATATCAAGAAATACCAGTTCATCTGCTCCTGACTTATCATACATGGAAGCAACTTCAACCGGATCCCCTGCATCTCTTAAATCAACAAAATTAGTTCCCTTAACAACTCTCCCATTCTTACAATCAAGACATGGTATAATTCTTTTTGTAAACATTCTAATCCTCACATTTCTAAGCTAAACAGTCTGCCAAGGAGCAAAATATATACTTTACACAGGTTGTTTCCCCATCCTAAAACCATCTGTTTTTGCTTATAAATAAATACCTGTAAATAATTATAATTCTGCAAAATTCTTAAGAATCTTAAGTCCTATGTCACTGCTCTTTTCAGGATGAAACTGACATGCAAATATATTACCACTCTCAACAGAAGCATGTATATGTACTGAATATTCTGTTGAAGCTGCAACTATATCTTCCTCATCAGCTTTAAGATAATATGAATGGACAAAATATACATATGAATTATTTTTAATACCCTTAAATAATCTTGCCTGTGGCTTAATATCTATAGAATTCCAACCCATATGTGGTATCTTAAGTCCCTCTTTTGGAGGTATCCTTAATATCTTACCCTTTAGAAGTCCAAGTCCTTTTACCCCAGGTGCTTCATCACTTTCTTCAAACATAAGCTGTAATCCAAGACATATTCCAAGAAGTGGAATATTCTTTGCAACAATCTTATTAATAACTTCGACAAGTCCATATTCCTTTAACTTGTTCATTGCATCACCAAATGCTCCGACACCGGGAAGAATAACCTTATCTGCTGCTAAAAGCACATCTGCCTCTCTTGACACAACAACATCTTCTCCTAAAGATATAAGAGCCTTTTCAACACTTCTTAAGTTACCTGCATCATAATCGATAATTGCTATCATTTTTGTCCATCTCCATATGCTTCTATTCTATAATAATACTGTACAAAGTTATCTCTTGATAAATTAACAAGAGATTCCGCATCTTCTTCTGATATCTTATATGTATTCTGTAATGCACTTATAATATTCTTTCTGACATTATTAACATCATCAGATACGCCAAGATCAGAGGCCTCCTGTGCGTATTTCTTATATCTTGCAAGTCCTTTGATTAACGCATTAAGTGCTTCTGTCTTCATACCCATCTTAGTATAATTCTGATATGATTCATACTGTCTTTGAACATACATAACAACACTTGCCCTGTCATATACATCTTCATTCTGTGAATTAATTTCATTTCCTGAAAGTTCAGCATATGCCTTAGCATAATTATCTTTATTGATATAATCCTTAGCAGCATCCAAAGAATACTTACTATGAAGTCCTGTATTAAGTAATGTAATAAGCACAATTATACCTGAAATAAACAATACAAAAAATACTATCGACAAAGGTTTAATTTTAAGAATATCTCCCGGTTTAGGTGGCTCTTTCGGCTTTTTCTCTTTCTTCGGCTTCTTTTCTTTTTTAGGTTTAGCATCTTTCTTTGCTTTTGCCGCTGCTTTCTTTTCTTCGGCTTTAGCTTTCTTTTCCTGCTTCTTTTCTGATTGTTTTACTTTCTTTTCAGCTTTCTTTTTCTGCTTTTCTTCAAAATCGAGTCTTTCAGCTTCTTCCTCAGCCTTATCCTCAGCCTCATTCTTTTTCTTAATCTGAGCCATTCTATATTTCATTTTTGCAAAAAAGCCTTTAGGCTCAGGCATATCCGTGTTTTTATTTTTTTCTTCATAGACTTCCTTGATAACACGTTCATTTTCATTAGAAAGGTTGTCATTAAGTTCGCTGGCAATACTCTCAGCTTCATTCTGTGCATGAGCTTTGGCAGCTTCATCAGCCTTTACTTCATCTTCAAGACTTTCAAAGAATATATTCTTTATAATACTAAGAAGACCTTTTTTTGATGTTTCTTTTTTCTTCTTATTCTTCTTATCTTTTTTAGAAATATCAGCTGTACCATTATTAACAGGCTGCGAATTATTCTCAGGCTGTTGTTCCTCTGCTGTCCCTCTGTCTGTCTGAGGTTCCGTCTTTGGTAAAGCTTCTGTTTCCTGTGGCTTTGCAGCAGTACCAAATAGTGAATCAATACCTGTTGTTGAACTTTCAGCAGAATCTAATTTCTTTTCTTCAGGCTTATTTTCTTCGTCCCCCTGATATGGCAGATCTTTCTCAGCAAACTTACCATCTGAAGCTTCACCTAGCAACTCATCAAGATTCATATTGGCAAGCCTGTCAAGCTCTTCATCTGACAATTCCTGATTATCATCATTTCCCTCTGCTGTAGATGTTTCTATAGCATGACTGTTATCTGAAACACTCTTAAGAAGCTGTTCCATGTCATCTTCACCTATAACATCTTCACTATTAGCATTGGTATTATTAATATCACTTTTTGCAGCATCAGCTTCTGTATTATTTTTTTCTGCTGAAGACTCATTATCTTCAACCACCTTCTTAACCTGCTCAACAATCTCTTCTTTTTGTTTTTCTTCACTTGTCATTGAGTTGGCAGCTTCCTCTTCAGCTAATTGCTGAAGGTACTTTTCTCTATTCTCATTAGCTGTTCCTGAACTTTTTTCTACATTATCTAATAAATTATCTAAATAATTCTCCTCATTAAAATCAGGCAAAACATTCACCTCGTTTTCGTTATTATATTAAAATTGTAACATATAAATATATTATAAACAACATTAAAAAATTACTGTTCTTTTAATTGTTTAAGAAATAATAGGGCATTGTCACTAACAGATTCAGCCTTCTGTCTTATATCTTCAGGAATTTGAGAAAAATTCTTATGCACCCTGTATAACTTTGCTTTATTATTAATCATTGTAATCTTTTCAAATGGCCATCTGAAAAGATTAGGATTATTAAAACCTTCTCCTAACTCTATTAACAAAAGCTTTTTATTTAATGTTCCTGCAAGCCATTTATTATATAAATCCCACTGTTTCTCTTCCGTCTGTTTTACATCATTATCTATATTATCAGCTCCTATCAGCATTGGCTGAACATATCTTTTTCTATTAAAATCCCATTTTTCAATATACCTGTCAGTGCCCGATGTAATAATAAAATAATTTTTCTTTTCAAGTATATCACGATAATATGCTATTAATTGTCTGCTTTCTGTCTCATTTTCCTGTAAATGGCTGGCAGACAATTCTTCTCCAATACCAACCAACACCATATCTGCCTGTTCAAAATCTTTTTTTAATATATTAATCTTTTCCAATGACATATTTTCACTCCTGATATATAACTTTGAATATTATTATAAATTTGCACATTACTCATTAATAATATCAATACTTATATTAATAATACTCATCATTTTTTAGCAATTGGCAAGGAAAATTTAATCTGAAGTATTTTCTTCTGCCATAAAAAAAGCACTGCCAATTTCTTGACAGTACTCACAATCAATCTGATAAATCACATAAGTAACTTGTCTATTTCACCAACAAGTAAACCAATCTCCGGCTTTGATAATTGAATATCCGCACCCAATGACTCGCCCTTAGCTCTCATCTGCTCATTAATCAAAGATGAAAAGATTACTACAGGTATCTTCTTTAACATATCATCCGTTTTGATTAACTTGGTAAGTCTGTGTCCATCCATTAACGGCATCTCCAAATCAGTAATTACACACTCAACATCCAGTTCATCAGGTCTGTGAAGTCTGTAATCTTCAAGATAATCCCACGCTTCTTTACCATTATGACATAATGTCAGATTAGAATAACCAGCCTTCTTAAGTGAATCTGATATAAGTTTTATTAATAATGGAGAATCCTCTGCGATTACTATATGAGAGGCATTTCTGTCACGATCCCCCAGCTTATCAATCTCAGAAACCTTTAATCCTGTCTCTGGACTTATGTCTGATACTATTCTTTCAAAATCAAGTATAACTATGAGTTGTCCGTTAATCTTAATAATACCTGTTGCAATGCCATTCTCAGCAGTGCTTATAGTAGAATCCGGTGTAATAATATCAGCCCATGATACTCTGTGTATTCCAACTACAGTATGTACATGAAATGCTACATTAAGCTGATTAAAATTAGTTATAATAAACATATCCTTTGATGGATCTGGAGATGGTGCAACATTAATAACTTTAGCCAAATCAACTACTGTTATCATTAAGTCTCTAGGCATAAATATCCCTTCTACACAAGGATGTGAATTAGGAACCGGAGTTACCGTATTAGAAGGTACTATTTCCTTTATCTTAGCTACGTTTATGCCATAATGATTATTACCTACCGTAAATTCCAAAACCTCAAGTTCATTAGTTCCGCTTTCCATTAAAATATTAGTTTCCATATATAAATCTCCATTTCTGAGCGGCATGTTCGCGAAGAGTCAATAATATAATACTCAAACAGTATATACTGTTATATTAAACCATTTGTTTTCGCTCAACAACAAATAGCTGATTAAAAATAATATTATTATAATATCATTATTCAATCAATTCCCAATTCACGTCTGTTTTATAATAATATTATAACAAATATTTTTAAAAATATCAACGCTAAATATTCCAGAGTTTTCACGTCTATACCCATGATTTTTTTATGCATAATATAAAATTTTATACTTCTGTAAATTCTATTTTAAACACTATAAATAAAATTGAAAAAATGTCTTTGTAACACAGAAAAATTTGTGCATTATTTTAAATTTGCTCATTCATAGTAGGCATATTTAAAATTAAAATTTTTCTTAAACATGTCCACATTACAAAGATTTACTTTATTATAAATATGTTATTCATAATAAAAAACCGTATTTACATATCTAAGTTCTATCCTTAAATATGTAAATACGGTTAAATACTTATTCCTTCAAAACTGCATATTAAATCTATCTTCCATCCGTACCACTTCTGTGATAACTCTCTTTGTTCTATCCTGCTTTGAGTTCTCTTTCTCTCTGCTTTCCTTACAAACCTAACCTCTTCGGTTAAGCCCTCGACCTATTAGTACTGTTCAGCTACATGTGTCACCACACTTCCACCTACAGCCTATCAACCTCGTCGTCTTCAAGGGGTCTTACTGGATTACTCCATGGGATATCTCATCTTGAGGGGGGCTTCACGCTTAGATGCCTTCAGCGTTTATCCCGTCCCGACTTGGCTACTCGGCCATGAGCCTGGTGGCTCAACCGATGCACCAGAGGTCAGTCCATCCCGGTCCTCTCGTACTAAGGACAGCTCCTCTCAGATATCCTACGCCCACGCCGGATAGGGACCGAACTGTCTCACGACGTTCTGAACCCAGCTCGCGTACCGCTTTAATGGGCGAACAGCCCAACCCTTGGGACCTACTACAGCCCCAGGATGC